>OJJT01000114.1_pt1 | contig 61967 bp, 53 predicted proteins | sample 1596281 | NCBI WGS metagenome assembly OJJT01 (sample SAMEA4350145, study PRJEB24818) | metagenome | biome: human; feature: gut; material: faeces | place: Denmark | collected 2013-09
GGTGGATTTGATGATTACCACCATAGCCGCCACAAGCGACAGCTTGAATATCACATGGAAAATCTGACGGGTGGAACCCCTCCCGTCAGATACCTACCCTGTGTAGTCCCTTGTAAACTGCACTTTACTTATAAAAAAATAATTCTTGTAGAAAAGAGTATGAAGCCGAGAAGAGACGAGAATGGTTATATCATGATGGGCGTAAAGGAGTTTCTGTTGGATGCGAATAGTCTGGACTGCTCAGAGAATTAATATTCGAATATTATAACACATAGCCTCTGGTAAAATAAATTATTTTCGTTCTGGTATGAATTCGGCTGTTATTGTAGTGGTAGTAGTTGGGGGACTTCTTGTTACTGCGTCAATGGCAGCATATATTGATGGAGTAGGATTATACCGTACTTTTTTTAGAATTGTATTTCAAATGCTGATCATTTTTTATGTGCATAGAAATTTATTATAAACGGGATTACTGCTGGGGCAGTTGAAGGTTGAGTGCGCCCAGAAAAGGGCGGTGATACTTCCCGGTTAAGATGCATTCAACAGAGTTATTTGCAGGTCAGCTTTTAAGCAGTAGCATCCAGTCGGTCCATCTCGGCCTTGGCGGAATTGAAGGTGGCATGCACATAATAGTTCAGTGTCATCAAGATGCTGGCATGACCCATGATGTACTGCAACGCATTGGGATTCATTCCTGCATTTGCCATTCTGGTGCAGAAGGTGTGCCGCATGGTGTGCGGTGTTGTTATTTTTGGCAGCGGTTCTTCGTGGCACTTGTTGTACTTTTTTACAAGGCCCTGGAACATGGAATCATAGTTTGCCCCCACTTTCGGAAGGCCGTTCCGGTTCAGGAACAGGAAATGGGAATACCCATCAATCATGACAGGTTCGGCACCTCTGCCTTTTTTCAGCACACGCTTGAATGCCTTATAAGCGGCTGTGGTCATAGGTACTTGTCTGAAACTGCTGTCCGTCTTTGGCGTTTCAATGTAGCAGCCGTCTTTTGTGCTTCGTAAAAGCTGGTGGTCTATCCTGATAAAGCGGTTTTCAAAATCCAGGTCTGTGACCGTCAGCCCGCTGAGCTCAGAAATACGAATCCCTGTTTCCAAAAGGATTACCACCTCGTCATAATACTTCAGATAGACTTTATCATACTGTATGAAGTTCAGGAATTCTTTTTCCTGTTCCGGGGAGAGTGGAACCTTTGGCTCGGTATTGTCATGCAATACCTCACTAATCCGGAAGTCAAAGGGATTTTTACGAAGGCAGTCATCCTGAACAGCCATGTAAAATATGGCTTTTAGAGTACGCTTATAGTTTTGTATGGAATGATAGGCCAGTCCATTTGCCTGCATACGCAAAGCCCACTCTTTGGCATGAGACAGCTTTACATTCTCAATGGCGGTCACTCCCAGTTTATCTTTTGAAAGAAGAACCATAAGCTGTTTCCGGCTGTTTTTCGTTCCCCGTTTCACGTTGTTCCGCTGCCGGATATACTTTGCATAAAGCTGGCAGACGGTCATTTTCTTTCCAAGGGTGTCTATAACATCATCAAGATCCTCCTGCAGCTGCCTGATTTTTTCCCGGAGTGAGATGTCAGGCCGTTTCCCGGCAGGGATTTTGTCTGTGGGAACCAGCTTCCAGGAGTAAGTAAACCTGGGGGCTCCAATAGCATCGGTATATTTGTATTGGTATCTTCCATCCGGTCTTTGGCTCTCTCTAAGCTGCAAAATACGGTTTTTGCTGTCTCGCCTTTTTTGGGACATTCGTTATTTTCCTTTCATGGCGGATAGAGCCCGGATGTACCTGTAATCAGTATGGTACAATCAGGCTCTGGCTGCATTTATATCACGTCCAGTCCGTCAATTATTTTTTCGAATTGTCTGCGCTTTATCTGAATACGGTTACCATTAAGAAGGATCCAGCCTGCGCGGGGATTTTCTTCTGCCAGCTTCCGTAATTTATTTTCTCCAATCCGGAAGTATTTTGATGCTTCCTCAATAGTAAGGGTGTATTTTTCCCAAATGGGCACATCATTGTCTGGCATATAATTTAGCCTCCTTTATAAGCAGGGAACAGTTACATTAATTAGGTCTGGCCATATTACTTACGGCATATGTAGGCACGGCAGCAATATATTGCCGGAAAGATTAAGGATAGGGTAGAGAAAAATGCAGTGTCGGTATGGGGGGCACATAGAACATACAACAGGCTGTAATTTCAGAAATACTGATTGCAGCAATCTGTTTTTTGCTTTAATAAATGCTTCATTTAAGAAGAAAATAACATAATAAGCGATAGTAATATAATTAGACGTTGTAACTTAACATGTGCTGTAAAGGATAATAAAGTATAATAAAAAAACGTATTAAGACTGAAAAGGTTAACATAAATCGTTTTCCCCCCTTTTTGGCTTATTGACTGGTGTACGTTTTGGTACTTGACTATCAGTGTTATCGTTTTCTAATAAGGCAGATGCTGTAGATAATAAAATGCGTAGCTGGCTTCTGTGACATTTTGATATAGTCCGAATTAGTTCCTGGCAATCGGGATCGGATATATCCGTATCAGGAAATATGCATGCATCAGCCGATATATTAAGAATTCTACAAATGTGGTAAAAATTCTCAAGACTCGGCGAAAATCGGCCGCGCTCTACGTCTTTCTGAAAAGATAAGGAAAAATCAAGCAATTCTGCACACGCAGCCTGGGTAAGGTGTTTTTTCTGGCGTGCTTTTTTAATAGTAGAACCTAAAATTTTTGCGTCATACAGACACAGGGACATGTATTCACCTCCTGAAACAGTGTAAAACCCTGCTTTCTAATTGTAAAAATGGTGTGGAACCTTTAAAAAGTATGGTGTTACACAACCTGAATTCAATACGGGTTAAAAAAATTTGAAATACAGTTTCTCTAATATGGTGCTATTCAATTGTTTTTTAGATTTACCCAAGATGAGAAGTATCTGCCATAAACAGACAGGTAAACATTTAAAAAAATTCTTTTATTCATCATGCTTTTTTTAGCAATTGTGGTAGTGTTATACACTACTTTTGGCTGAATAATGAAACATATCATGGGAATATTTTACTGAATTTAATTCGGATAAATGTTTCCTTTTTTAATCTTTTCTTTTCAATAATTATATACATTTTCTGCCGTGGGCCTCCATTGCTGCTTTGCTGCGAAAAACCAGGCAAATATGGAGGTATCTATGAAAGAACAAAAAGCACAGTCACTGCAGAACCGCTTTTCAGCATATGTGGTAGCTGCTGTTTCTAACCGCAGAGCCAGGTATCTGGAAAATAAAAATCGCGCAAAAGAGCGGGAATATGCTGTTTTAGAAATGCTTGATCGAACATATACGGATTTTTCAGAAGAATATAATAAATATGTAATGGATCAAATATTACACGAAGCCGGAGAAATTAGCAAGCTGGAGCAGATAATAAGTCTTACTCAAGGGCAAAAGATGATTTATGCAATTGCTTGTTTGAAGGATCGGGAAAAGGCATTAATATTTGGCCGTGTCTTTGAAGAACTGGAGTTTGAAGAGTTGGGAAAAAGACATGGTATCTCAGGAAAACAGGCGGAGATGGCTTATTATTATGTGATACGTAAAATCAGGAAGAGAATGGAGGGGACAAAGGATGGAATTTGAGAATCTGTTAAAGGAGGCCAAGCAAGGGAATTTGATGGCGCAGGAGGAGATTATACGAATGTATAAGCCGCTGCTTGTTAAAAATTCTATGGAGCGGAATGTATTTGATGAGGATTTGTTTCAGGAGCTTTCTATTACTTTGCTGAACTGTATTATGAAATTCAGAATATGATTACTGAATAGAAAATGACTAATACAGTAGCAGAAAGGAAAGGCAGTACAATAAGTTAAATACAGCTTTATAATATTGAAATTGTAATATGAGAGACCGGAGAACCTAAAAATGTAGGCTTTCCGGTCTTAAAAAATGATATGGTGTGAGGTGATGTATTAGTACAGCAATTTTTTATTATCCGGATACATCTTTAACTGAACAACTTTCTATTTACCAGAAATATCTTCAAATTTCTGCAGCATGTCCTTTACATCAACGCCACTTCGCCTATGCCTGTAATAAAAAATTTCACCTAATATACACAAATGAATAATAATGAAGTAAGCCAAAAGTAGGACTGAAGGGGGAACAAGTATAGGGAAAGAGAAAGTATCTGTAAATTTATCAGAAAGGAGTTCCGCTTTTTAAGAAATTTGCCATGTTTGATTCCGGTCTTGTTCCGCTGGAGAGAACTAACAGAGATGCTCCTTTATTTAAACGGTGCCATATATCATCGCTGCGTATGAATTTATTCATCTTGGAGCGATCCATGGAATTAGGAGATATGGCAGAAGAGATAGAAGGAGAAATCCAATATCATTGGGATAAGTCGGACAAGTTTGTAAACATCTTAACGGAGTATGTAAGTTTGCTGTTAAGGTAGTTGGTAAGCGCTTTATAATAGATGCGGATGAGCCTATTCCAAAAGGAATTTGCACTCCCTAATTGAAAGCCTTACTTACGGTTGCGTTGTGCAGAAATCCATTTATCCAGGGAGGTATTTGTATATATCAGGTAAACAGGGAATGATAATTCTTTTTCCAGGCAGATGGTGTCATACCGGTAACCTGCAGGAATTGTCTGTTAAAGCTTGAGACAGCAGGGTAACCCACCAGCGAGGCAATCTGATTCAGGGATTCTTTATTTTGTATGATTAGCTGACAGGCGTGCTGAATGCGGTAATGGTGTAGGTATTCCTGCGGACTGATCCCGACCATCTGTTTGAAGATACGGCGAAAATGGCTTTCGCTTACCCCATAGAGTCTGGCAAGATCGGAGATGGAAAGATGCTCTGTATAATGCGAAAAGATATATAACAGCGCATTACGCACAGGCCCACTGGTGACATCGGCAATTGGCTGATGAGAGTATGGAAGTTTATTTAGTTCTGAGAGCAGGATGTGTATAAGCGAGGATGAGGCACTGTCATACAAAGGCTGTCTGCTGTGAAATTCGGTAAACAGAGAACACAGAATCTGGTATAAAAAAGGATCGCTTTTGGGGGTGATCTGCAGTGGTGTCTCCTTAAACTGATAAAAATGTTTGTACAGCGAAGAGATTGCCGGGATAGAAGCCGCGTACAGGACAGTCGGATCAAAGTAAATAAAATCCCAGTGGCTGTCGTCAAGGGAGTTTATAGTGATATGAGGTATGAATGGCGGTATAATGGTAAACTCATTGGGCTGAAAAGATAATGAGTCGGTTTCAAGGTAAATGAGTCCTGTTTCTGAAAAGCAGAACCCGATTTCAAAACAGTTATGAAAGTGAAGATATTTCAGTTCCTTTTGTGTAACTGTCCGGTCATAGGAAGGAAGAACCGGAAAATGAAGCGGAAATTCATGTGGTTCATACAAAACAGGAAAATGAGCAGGGATAGTTTCTTGCATACAGATCTCCTTTTAGGGCATAGTCAGGTTGTTCATAAGGATAACAGTAATAATAACATTATAACAGATGTGGGCTGGTTTGGTAAAAGGAAATATATATTACGTTGTTTTGTCGTTTTGAAAAGTTGGAAATGATTATTTTGCATAAAGAGGAAACAAAATATGTTTCGTTTACATGTAAAAATACAAATAAGAGCGCTACGTGCTGAGCGATTTTGCTTAAAAATAAATAAAGAAATGAAAAGAAAGTAAATGGAAATTAATATATAATGCAGACATAAACAAAAGGAAATAGAATTTAAGAAAACTGACAGTTAAAAGTAATTGGATCATAAAAGGGGAAAGGATGGACATACAGCCAGATAATGAACAAACAATTATCATTGGATTTGGAGGAAGTAAAAAGCTGGGTTGATCGTAATATGCCACAGTTATTGGACGATCTGATACGCATCAGCAGGATACCGAGTATCGCAGAAGTTCACGGAACCGAGTATCCGCCGTTTGGAAAGGCCTGCCGGGATGTGTTGGACGAGACGCTTCAGATTGGTAGAGAATATGGATTTCAAACTCAGAATTATGAATATTATGTAGGAAGAGTTTCCTATGGTGATCAGGAAGAAGCAATTGGTATCTGGAGTCATCTGGATGTGGTAGAGACAGAAGATGGTTGGGTTTACCCACCGTACGAACCGACAATTCGTGATGGATACATGATAGCAAGAGGCTGTCAGGATAATAAGAGTTCTGCTGCGATGGCTCTTCATGTCATGAGATATCTGAAAGAACATCAGATCACACTGAGGCATCGAATTGACGCATACATGGGAACCTGCGAAGAAAAGGGCATGTACGACCTTGATTATTATACGGCACATTATGAATGTCCGAGGCTGTCCCTTATTCCTGATAGTGGGTTTCCGGTTTGCTACGGAGAGCGTGGAAGTTTCAATGGTGAGCTGACAGCCAGAAAAGAAGCCGGAAGTACACTGATTAATATGGGAAGCGACTGTGGTCTCTATCAGATTCCGGATCATGCATGGGCAGTTCTTGCAGACTGTGAAGCAGTAAGAGCGGGCTTGGCAGAACTTCCGGAACATGCAGAAGCGGTTTTGGAAGAAGGAAACTGGAAACTTTCCTGCAAAGGAATTAGGACTAACGCAGGAAATCCGTCTGGAGGAATCAATGCACTGACTAGGCTTGCAGAACTTCTGACAGAAAATAATCTGGTCTCTGAAGGGGACAAAGAAGTATTCTCACTTGCGATTGATTTAAATCATGAAGTACACGGAGATTCGCTTCATGTACAGTATGAGGATGAATGGTCCGGTCCGATTGTTCTGACAGTAACGACCTGCAGGATGGAGAACAGACATTTGGTATTTGGTTTTATGTCAAAGTATCCAATCATGTGCAATGATATAAAGCTGGATGAGTTGGCGCGGGAAGCAGCCGATGCACGGGGATATGATTTGAAAGTAACCAGATATTCAAAGGCAATCTGCTTTGACCCGACAGATCCTCTTGTAACAGAATTGACAGCACTTTACAACGAAATAACCGGCCGCGATACGAAACCGTTTATCATGGGGGGAGGAACTTATGCAAGAAAGCTTCCGAGAGCGTTTGCCTTTGGAACGGGTACGGCGCTCCCACCACCGCCTGAAGGCCTGTTTTTACCAGGTCATGGAGATTGCCATCAGCCGGATGAGGCAATCGAGATAGAAAGAATTCGGCAGGCACTGGTCGTTTATATCTGTGCGATCTTACAGATTGATCAGATGATAAAGTAAGAGTATATCTGACTGTTAAAAATAGTAGCAGATATATAAAATGATAAAAGGAGGATTTAAAAAATGAAAAAGAAGCTAATGAGCACACTTTTGTGTGCCGCAATGGCGACATCCATGCTGGCAGGCTGCGGAAGTTCTGCTCCTGCAGATACTGCGGCTGGTGCACCTGCAGTGGAAGAGGAAGTCGGAAGCGAGGGGAGCAGCGAGGCAACAGAGAAAACCGGAAATAAGCTGGCAGACGGTGATGTTACTCTGACAATTTTCTGTAATTTACAGGATGGTGCAAGAGCATATCACACTGACCTGAGTGACAACCCGGTTGTTCAGTGGATTGAAAAGGATACCGGTCTGAATCTGGAATTTGTACATGCTCCATCCGGCGATGATGGTTCTTTCTTCCAGCAGATGCTGGCTTCTGGAGAAATTCCGGATATCATGGTAACTAACCTGATCCACAACAATTATCCGGGCGGTGTAGAGGGCGCAATCGAGGATGGGCTGCTTTATGATGTGACTGAGCTCGTAGAAGAGTACGCTGAGAACTTCTGGGATATGTGTGAACTTAAAGTTGGTGATGACTATCAAAAGAAGATCCGCGGTGACGGTGGTAAGATCATTAAGTTTGGTACCAGTATGATGCCGGTTTCCACTGGTAACAATCCTTTCCTTGGCGTTGTAGTAAGAAAAGACTGGCTAGAGAAGTACGGTCTTGAGGCTCCTGTAACTCTTGAAGAGTACACAGAAGTTCTTCGTACCTTCAAGGAGAATGGTGTTGAGACTCCACTTGCACTCTATAAGCTCAGCGAGTCCTCCTGGACAGGAAGTAATGCATTTGCTTCAGCATTTGATGTTTCCCTTGGAGATTTCAATGTGGATGCAGATGGAAAGGTGTATTATAGCCGTACACAGGATGGATATAAGGAATTTTTGAAGCTTCTGAACGGATGGGCTAAGGAAGGTCTTATTGATGCCGATATGGTTAGCCGCAGCGCAGATGATGCATCCAAGCTCTTTGCAAATGGAAGTGCAGGTATGACCATTTGCCATACATACAGCATCAAGGAAATGACAACTACTGGTCCGGCAATTGATCCAGAGTTCAAGATGCTTCCACTGGTATATCCGCGTGTAGAAAAAGATGATGTGCTTCACATGACAAGCTATGTAACTTCCGTTAACGCTCAGTCCTGGTTGGTATCTGCTGATACAGCGGATCCGGAGCTGGTAGTGAAGTTTATAGACTATATCGCATCTCCAGAAATCCAGCGGCTGTGTGCATTTGGAACCAATGAAGAGGTTGAGACCTGGCAGGAAGATGATAAGGGAGTAAGATCCTTTACTGAGTTTATCACGAACAATCCGGAAGGTCTGGACTACACAACTGTTCGTGCACTGTATACCTGTGAACCGTTCCAGATGGCATGGGATGAGGATCTGGAGTTCGCACAGTACAATGTCGAAGAGTGTTTGGCATCTTGGGAAAACTGGAAGAATGCAAATGACGGCGATTATGTACTTCCGAAATATCTGACTCTATCTGTAGAAGAGTCTCAGGAAATCACTAAGATTAAGCAGAAGATTGCCAACTACTCCGATGAAATGGTTTACAACTTTATCTTTGGTGAGGCTGATATCGATAAAGAGTGGGACGGGTTCGTTACGGAACTTAATAATTTGGGTGCAGAAGAAGCAGCTACAATCTATCAGGCTGCAGTAGACAGATACAACGCACGTGGTCAGGAAGAAGCGGAATGATTGCAATTCAAGCAGCTGGGTTCTGAAAAATAAAAAATACAGGCAGGTTTTGTGCGGAATGCAGGCCTGCCTGTATTAAAAAAGTAAAGACAAAGGAGCAAGCTGGATTATGTTTTGCTCCTGGAAAGGAATGAAGTTTGCTATGAGAAAGACGACAACCTATATGCCAACTTCAAAAAGACCTCTGTTAAGTCGAGTAGCCAATAACATAAAAACTCATCCATTGCTGTACATAATGGTACTTCCGGTAATTGCATATTTTGTAATTTATCATTATTGGCCAATGTATGGAATGATCATTGCCTTTTATGATTATGTCCCGACCAAAGGTGTTTTTGGAAGTGAATTTGTGGGATTGGATCAGTTTGAGCGATTCTTGACGGATCCGTATTTTTTCCGTACCATGCGCAATACGCTTAGTATCAATATATTGATGCTTATCTTCAGTTTTCCTATCCCGATTTTGTTTGCAATTATGTTAAATGAACTAAAAAGCGCAAAATTGAGGAAATTTACACAAACAATTACATATATGCCGCATTTTATTTCCAGTGTTGTTATCTGTGGATTGATGTTGAATTTCTGTAATTCTAAAGGTGTTATTACAGCGATTATTTCGACCCTTACAGGAATGCAGCCGGAAAATTTGTTTAGTAAATCAGCCTGGTTTCAACCATTATACGTTGCAATGTGTATCTGGCAGGAATTTGGTTGGGATTCCATTATTTACTATGCGGCAATTACAGGCATTGACCAGGAATTGTATGAAGCGGCTGAAATTGATGGCGCAAATCGTTTCAAGAAAATGATTCATGTTACATTGCCTGGAATTTCAGGAACGATTATGGTTCTTTTGATTATGAGAATCGGTAACTTGATGTCTCTTGGCTGGGACCGCATTCTCCTGCTGTACAATCCGATGATTTACAAGACATCAGACGTTATTTCAACATATGTATATCGATATGGTCTGACAAGTTTCCAGTACAGCTTTGCGACTGCAGTAGGAGCTTTTAATTCAGTTATCAACTTTATACTGCTGCTTCTGGCAAATACAGTCAGCAAAAAAGTAAGCGAGACAGGATTATGGTAAGGTAGGAGACAGAAGATGAGAAGAAAAAAATTTAAAGTATTTGATGTGGTAAATATTCTGTTGATGATCTGTTTGGTATTAGTAACATTTTATCCTATGTATCATGTAGTAGTTGCTTCTTTTTCGAATCCGATCCTGCTGAAATCCCATACTGGTCCATTGCTGACGATTCTTGGAAAACCAACACTGGAAGGATACAAAAAGACCTTGTCAAACGTGAGTTTGCTCACAGGTTTCAAGAATACTTTGTTTTATGTTATTGTAGGAACAACAATACAGGTCTTAATGACAAGTCTGGGAGCATTTGTTCTGACCAGAAAGAATTTTATGCCAAGAAAGATTGTTATGAAGTTGATCGTATTCACGATGTTCTTTCAGGGTGGTTTGATTCCACTGTTCTTTGTAATCCGCGATACAGGTTTATACAATACAATCTGGGTATCCAGTATCCCGTATGCAGTAAGTGCATATAACCTGATTATTATGAAATCATTTTTTGAATCAATTCCGGAAGCGTTAGAGGAGGCAGCAACACTTGATGGCGCCAATGATTTTACGGTTCTGATGCGTATTATCCTGCCGCTGTCAAAGCCGGTTATTGCTGTTATGATTCTTTACTATGGAGTTTCTCAGTGGAATTCCTGGTATCCGGCGGCAATGTTTACCAGAGATCGTACCGTTTATCCACTTCAGATGATCCTGCGAGAGATTCTGATTGACAACAAGTCAGTAGCTGCTGATTCGGGAATTGCGGAGATTGAAGAGAGCCTTAGCAGTGAGCTGGTACAGTATTGCACCATTCTGGTATCAACCGTACCGATCCTGATAATATATCCATTCCTTCAAAAATATTTTGAGAAGGGCGTAATGATTGGCGGTGTAAAGGGTTAAGTATAACCGGGAGGGAAACAAATGGATATAGAATTGTGGAAGAAAATTGATGTTTGGTTTGAAGCTCATCGGGGACAGATGCTGAAAGATCTGATCAGAATTGTAAGAATTCCAAGTATTGCCCAGCCGGAAGAGACATACCCGCCATATGGTTCGGCATGCCGACAGGCAATGGATGAAATGCTGCAGATTGGAAAAGAACATGGATTTGCAGTGGAGAATCGGGAATATTATGTGGGAACGATCGGCTTGGAACATAAAAACTGGGAGAATACCATCGGCTTCTGGAATCACTTGGACGTTGTTCCGGTAGGAAACGGATGGAGTCATGATCCGTTTGATCCATATGAGAAAGAAGGCTTCCTGATTGCAAGAGGAGCTCAGGACAATAAGGGACCGGCAATCGGGATGCTGTATCTGATGCAGTGTATTCGTGAACTTGAGATTCCGATGAAACATGAATTTTGCTTGTTTGTTGGCAGTGATGAGGAGCGCGGCATGTCTGACCTGGAGTATTATGCATCCAGATATCCATTCCCCGCATTATCGATTATCGCAGACAGCGGTTTCCCGGTATGCTACGGAGAAAAGGGTATTGTTGAAGGGCGTTTTGTGGCAAAGCAGGAACTTGGAAGCGATATCCTCGAGTTGAACGGAGGAGTTGCAGGCAATATTATTCCTGACCGCGCAGTTGCTATACTGGCCAGATCGGAACAGCTGATGGCAGCACTGAAGGTGCGTCTGGAGGAAACAGGTACAGATAGAATCTGTATCAGTGAGGATGGAGCTACGGTTACTGTAACTGCATTCGGCACCAGCAAGCATAGTGCGTTCCCGGAGGGAAGCATCAATGCGATTCATGTATTAACATCATTTTTGAAGGGTGTGTCTTCGCTGTCCAGGACTGATCAGGAACTGTTTGCTTGCCTGGCAGATGCAACAAGAGAATACTACGGAGAAGCAGTTAAAATTGCATTTGAAGATGAGGTGTCCGGAAAAACCACCTGTGCAGGAACAATTCTGGGTATAGAAAATCGCTGCTGCTGTCTGACCCTGAATATCCGATATGCAATTACGGCTGACTCCAAAGAAATCAGCCACAGGTTGCGTACATATGCAGAAAAAAATGGTATGCTCTGGGATCAGGAGCGTGACTCCGGGCCGAATTATTTCCCGAAAGAGCATCCGGTAGTTGATTTTCTGACCGATCTGTATAATGAGTGGACGGGCCTTGAGACCAAACCGTTTGTCATGGGAGGCGGAACTTATGCGAGAAAGATTCCCAACGCTTTTGCCTATGGAATTGGTGGTATGCCGCTGACTGAAGATGACTGTACAAGGATGAAAAAGCTGTTCACACCGCAGACAGGTGGAGCCCATCAGCCAGATGAGGGGCTGAATCTACGCCAGTTCTTTGAGGCAATTAAGTTTTATACAATGGCGATGATCAAATTAGATCGGCATATCGCCTGACGGTTTATTGAGGATAGGGTAGATACTGGATTGCCTGCTTTTTGATATTTCGGAGTTCATTGCGAAATACGGATGGTGATGTTCCCGTTATATCGGAAAATGCACGGTTGAAGCTGACGAGTGAAGAAAAGCCAACTGCATATGCGATTTCCAGTACAACCTCCTCAGTGCTGATCAGAAGAATGCAGGCATGTTGTATTTTGACCTGACGGATATACTGGGAAAGTGATTTTCCCACTGTCTTTTTAAAAAATTTTAAAAACTGTGCTTCAGGTATGTTGCAGAGCTGAGCCAGTAAGAAAGAGGGAATGTCCTGCTGGTAGTGCAGTTCAACATAGGCAAGTGCGGGTGCAATTGTAGCAGGCATTTGTACGTCATGAGTTTTATCTGAGCGAAAAATGGACAAATGTCGATAATTACGCCAGTACTGGATGAGCAGATATTGAAGTATTGCACATATTTCCTGTTGGTAGGATGAATTTTCCTTATGATACTCCTGAATGATGCGGTTAAGAAGCATAAGTATACTCGGATTGCCGGTTAAATCCAAAATGTGCGGAAATGCAAAATAGCAGTCCAAAAGTATATCTTGAGGCATCCCGATGGGGAAATAGGGCAAAAGCAATTCTTCAAGTCTGAAAAAAAGGTAGTGACAGAGGACTTCGCCGGATTGATCCGGCGGAAGCCATGAAGTATGAGTAAAATGCGGGGGAACAATACAGATTGTTCCAGGGACAATGCGGGTTTCGTTATTCTCAATGTTCCAGATCATATAGCCCTTTTCAAGGATTGCAAGTTCAATGCAGTCATGAAAGTGAATAAATGCGGTCTTGGGAGCAGTGGTTGTACTTTTCATATAAATAAATGGAAATTCAGGCTGAAACGCATATTCTCGGAATACAATAGGATTTTTTGCCACAATATCTTCTCCACTTTACCTGAAAATTTAGAAATCAGCATTTGCTCTACAAATATGTTTCATTATACCGACAAAGCAAACGCTGTGTCAAGAGTTTTGACAGGCGTCTGCGCTCGGAAACTGTTATAAAAAGGCTGCTGTTTATTTTTGTTATTTTATGCTACTTGTTGCTGGCAGCGGAATGGAGATATATATGTCTGTATATTTATTGAATTCGCCGGATTCCAGAGTAAATCTGCGGATTGCGCTTGACAATGGAGTTCTTACTTATTCTGTGCACAGGGATCAGGAGACAGTAATTGAATCTTCCCCTGTCGGCGCAATTATGGAAAATGCTGATCTGACCTGCGCTCTTACAACAGTATCAGAATGTTATGATGAAATCAATGAAAGTTATACAATTCCAGCGTTTAAGAAGTCTCATTGTGTAAATCACTGCAATACACTTATGATAGGGTTGAAGAAAGATGAACATGTGATGACGTTGGAGGCGCGTGCGTATGATGATGGAGTGGCACTTCGTCTGATTCTTCCGGAAAAAGGCATTATGAAAAAAGAAACAACAGCCTTTGCGATTCCGGAATCCATCCGCAGTGTTTATGGAATGAAGTTCCGTTTTTCCTATGAGGATGAATATCGCCGGATTCCAAGTGAAGATTTGTACCAGAATCTACTGGTGTTCCCGATGCTTTTGGAGGCTGGGCATGGGGTGTGGGGATTGCTGGCGGAGGCAGCGGTTTCCGGTGAATATGGTGGCTCGATTTTAAGTTCTACTCCTGAGAGTCCAACGATCATGCGTATTACGGCACCGCCGGATGGATTTATTCCGCAGACGACACCGGCCGCGATGCCATGGCGTGTTGTGATGGTGGGTTCGCTGGATACAATTGTAAATTCCAACCTTCTTGAGAACCTGAACCTTCCATGCAGGATTGAAGATACTTCCTTTATTAAGCCGGGGATGGTTGCATGGAGCTGGATGATAGAAAATAAATCACCGGGAGATTTTAACCGCCAGAAAGATTACATTGACTTGGCAGCGAAGATGAACTGGCCATATTCGTTGGATGACGGAGGATGGAAACGAAATAATGTAGATATTCCAGCGCTGGTTCAATATGGAAAAGAAAAGGGGGTCGGCCTTTGGATCTGGGAACATCGGCGATTCTTATCTGACAGGAAGATTGCTGAGGAAACCATTGCAAAGTGGGCATCCTGGGGCGTTGCAGGTCTTAAGATTGACTTTTTTGAATCAGACACCCGGGAGCGTGTCGCTTTATATGACATGCTTGCAGAAATCTGTGCAAAGCATCGTCTGATGGTCAATTTCCACGGCTGCTCCAAGCCGACAGGAGGTATTCGTCAGTGGCCAAATGTGATGTCATGGGAAGGTGTTATGGGAGGAGAGAACTTCCAGAACTTCTCTACCGATTATTTTGTGGCTCCGACCGCTGCTCATAATTGTATGCTGCCGTTTACCCGTAATGTCATGGGACCGATGGATTATACTCCAACTACATATGGTACCTATCGAACCGGTACAACAGATGCGCATCAGACCGCATTGCCTGTTATTTTTACCAGCTATGTCTGCCACATCGCAGAAAAGCCGGAGGTTCTGTCAGAGCATCCATGCAGTGAATTTTTAAAAGGATTGCCTGCCGCATGGGATGAGTCTCATTTGCTGGAAGGAGCACCTGGATGTTATGTGACAATGGCAAGAAGAAAAGATGACAACTGGTATGTGGCAGGTATCTGCGCCGGACGCCCGCGTACATCCCGCGTGGATCTTTCATTCCTTGGGGACGGTGAATATAAGGCAACATTGTATCAGGATGATCTCAGTGATCTGCATGCAATTGATGTGGCGATCGGTACAATGCCGCCGACAGAGAAAGAGCAGTATGATGAATGGGAAAAGATTACATCAAGACCGACAAATCATCATCATGACCTGCACAGTGCAAACATTTCTGCTTTTTTAGTGACTAGAGAAACAAAACTGGAGATTCCGTGTGTATATGATGGCGGATTTGCTCTTAAGATCGAAAAAATGGAATAAGAACTGTAAATAAAAATTTTAATTAATGAAACCAGGAGGAAGCGTAATGTATCAGGCAGAATCAACACGTTATCAATCAATGAAGTATCACTACTGTGGAAACAGCGGCTTAAAATTGCCGGCAATTTCCCTCGGACTTTGGCACAACTTTGGCGACAGGGCATCCACCGAAAATATGAAGGCGCTCTGCTTCACAGCTTTTGACAACGGCATTACTCATTTTGATCTGGCAAATAATTATGGTCCGGCTCCGGGAACAGCAGAATCCAATTTTGGCCGTATTCTGAAAGAACATATGGCAGGATATCGTGATGAGATGATAATCAGTACAAAGGCCGGATATGATATGTGGGAAGGCCCTTACGGCGATGGCGGAAGCAGAAAGTACCTAATTGCAAGTTTGGATCAGAGTCTGAAGCGCATGGGGCTTGAGTATGTAGATATTTTCTATCATCATCGTATGGATCCGGAGACTCCTCTGGAGGAAACGATGGGAACTCTTGCGCAGATCGTGGCAAGCGGAAAGGCTTTGTATGTTGGTCTTTCCAATTATGACGGAAAGACACTGGAAAAGGCATCTGCAATTCTGGATGAGCTGCACTGCCCGTTTATCATCAATCAGAACAGCTATTCCATGATCAATCGTACAATTGAAGAAAATGGATTAAAAGAGACATCTGCAAAGTTAAAGAAGGGTATTATTGCCTTCAGTCCACTTAATCAGGGGGTTCTGACCGACCGTTATCTGAACGGCATTCCGGAAGACAGCCGTATCAAGACCGATGGACGTTTCCTGCAGGCAGGAGCACTGACTGATGCACGCCTGCAGCAGGTCAGAAAGCTCAACGCAATGGCAGCGGAGCGTGGGCAGACACTGGCTGAGATGGCACTTGCATGGATTCTTCGTGATGGTATTGTAACAAGCGTACTTGCAGGTGCGTCCAAGCCTTCACAGATCCTTGATAATATTGGTGCATTAAAGAATACCACATTTACCGAGGAAGAGAAGAGTAAGATTGATGCAATCGTAAAAGAAGCTTAAAACAGAATATAATCCGCAGATTATAATAAGAAATACAGGAGGAAATTACAATGACAAAAAGAGAAAGAGTATTGGCCGCTCTGCATAATCAGGAGACCGATTATGTGCCGGGATGTTTCTGGCGTCACTATACGCCTGAAATTGAACGTGGTGAAGATGTTGTGGAAGCGCACATGAAGTTTTATCGTGAAACAGATGTGGATTTTATTAAGATTTCCAGTGATGGATACTTTGGATGGCCGGAAGAGACATTAAAGAATCTGAATGATGTCTCTGAACTGTACAATATCAAGCACGTTCCGATGGACAGTCCATATATGACTGAACAGGTTGATCGTGCACGAAAGATTGTAGAGGCTGCAAATGGAGAGTGCTGCACTTTCTACACGCTGTTTTGTCCGCTGTCTGTGTTCCGTTTACAGGTAGGCTGGGATAAGATGATGGAGTGTATCCGCAAGGATCCAAAGGCAGTTATGTATGCATATAACATCATTGCAGAAGATGTTATGGAATTGATTAAGGCGCTGATCACAGAGGCTGGCGTAGATGGTATTTTCTACAGCGTACAGAATGCGGAGATGACGCGTTTTACATTGGAAGAGTACAATGCATGGGTACGTCCTGGCGATCTGAAAGTGTTGGATTATATGAATTCTCTCAGTGACTGCAATATCATTCACTGCTGTGGCTGGGATGCAGATGCTGCAGGCACAACTAACCGTATGGAAAGCTGGAGCGGTTATCAGGCAGCATGTATCAGCTGGGCTGCATATGTAGATAATCTTGATGCAAATGGAATCAAGGAACTGTTCCCGGGTTCATCTGCATGGGGCGGTTTTGATAATCGTAAGTGTGGCGTTCTTTATTATGGAACGGAAGAAGAGATAAAAGAAGAGACGAGACGCCTGATCCGCGAGTGCGGCAGAAGGGGATATATGCTTGGCCCGGATTGCAGTTTGCCGACGGATATCGATATAAAGCATGTTAAATGGGTTATGGAAGCTACAAAGAGTATGGATTATAGTGAACTGTAAAGAAATAGGTAAGTGTGGTAAATAGTTAACAAAAACAGCAGAGACTATATTTCTCTGCTGTTTTTGTTAAAAGAAATGTCCGTGAACATTTACTGGAACGGATTAGATACCGGGAGAAACCAATATGAACAGATTGTCTGAAGAAATTTATGCAGCGTGTATCCGTATCATGCAGGAAGAGATGGTTCCTGCGATGGGATGTACAGAGCCGATTGCGGTAGCATATTGTGCGGCGAAAGCACGGGCTGTACTGGGACGGAGGCCGGAAAAAGTAAGTATCGGTGCAAGTGGAAATATTATTAAAAATGTAAAAAGCGTGATTGTGCCGAATACACATGGACTAAAGGGAATACCGGCGGCTGTTGCAGCAGGTATTGTAGCAGGTGAGGAAGAAAAGGTTCTGGAAGTAATTTCTAACGTTACAGAAACACAGAAAGAAGAAATCGCAGCATATCTGGAGCAGGTGCCGATGTGGGTGTATGCAATGGATGACTGTGATAAATTGGATATTCTGATTACGGCAGAGGCGGGTGAAGACTGTGTCAGAGTGCGAATTTCCAGATTTCATTCCAATATTTCATACATAGAAAAAAATGGAGCAGTCCTGTATCAGGAGGGGTGTGTAGAAAATAGCGGTGGAAGTCAGACAGACCACAGGATTTTAAGTGTGGAAACTATCATTCAGTTTGCAGACTCAGCAGATTTGGAGCCGTTGACCGAATTGCTGGATCGCCAGATTGCATATAATTGTGCAATTGCAAAGGAAGGACTGGCAGGAGACTGGGGGGCAAATATTGGGAACGTGCTTCTTGAGAATAATCAAAATACGCTGAGAAACAGGGCGAAGGCAATGGCTGCGGCAGGCAGTGATGCGCGTATGAGCGGTTGTGAGCTGCCGGTTGTGATCAATTCAGGAAGCGGCAATCAGGGAATTACTGTTTGTGTGCCTGTGGTTGTTTATGCGGAGACCCAGGGGCACAGCAGAGAGGAACTTTATCGTGCGCTGATTGTATCTAATCTGATCGCAATTCATATTAAAACCAGAATTGGTCCGCTTTCTGCATTTTGCGGCGCGGTCAGTGCAGGCTGTGCGGCAGGCTGCGGAATTGCTTATCTGGAGGGCGGACGTGAGGACGCGATCGCACATACACTGGTGAATGCCATTGCGATTACATCCGGTATTGTCTGTGATGGAGCAAAGCCGTCCTGTGCAGCTAAGGTTGCAGTCTCTCTTGATGCAGCATTTTTGGGTTATGATATGTATCTTAACGGCCAGCAGTTTTATGGCGGAGACGGAATTGTGTCCAAAGGCGTGGAAAATACAATAAAAAATATCGGACGCCTCGGTGCGGATGGTATGCGTGATACTGATAGGGAGATTATCCGGATTATGACAAGCTGATACAGCTGTTTTTGAAGGGGTAATCTGAGCATAGAGAATTTCGGAGATAAGCAAAATGAAGAAAGTATATCTTGTGGCAAATGCACATTTGGATCCTGTGTGGCTGTGGCGCTGGCAGGAGGGCTGTTCAGAAGCCAGTTTCCCAGAAGTGGTGTATGATCGAGGATCCGGCAACGAAGACAGCTGTTGCGGTGATTGACAATGGTGTTTATGGAGCGGATTTTGTGGATGGAGAACTAGGGATTACGCTGCTGCGAAGTGCCGGATACAGTGCATCTGATTTTGTTATGGGCAAGGCACTGCAGGAAGAACAGTGGACGCCGCGCATGGAGCAGGGCGAGCGATTTTATCGGTTCTTTGTACAGGGCGGAAATACTGAAGAAGTCAATGAACAGATTGATCGTATGGCACTGGCATTTAACGAACAGCCTTATGGATTATCTTATTGTCCTCCGGGAGAAGGGAAGAAAGCAGAATGCCTAATGAAGATTGATAATACAAGAGTGATTGTATCGGCTTTGAAAAAAGCTGAAGATACAGATGGGTATGTGCTACGTCTCTATGAAGGAAGCGGCGTGCCGGCGGATGCGGTGATTTCGTTTCCAGCATGCCAGACAGAGTATGTGCTGCATCTGAATGGATTTGAGATTAAGACATTCCTGTGGAAACCACAGATGGGAACTCTGGAGGAGACTGGACTTTTGGAAGTGTGATTTGCGTCTGTTGTGTTAAGTAGACAGGTGATTAAAGGAAAAAGCAGGTAAATGGTGAAGATACCTGATACATTGTTTGCTGAATTGCTGGTAAATTTAATGAAAGAAGATTTTTTTGGTAGATTTTGCAGCAATAGAAACGGATATGCGTGCAGTTGGAAATAGCCGCCTGTCTGTGTTTTTGAGCGATATAAAAGAGAGGAGTTACAGGGGAGAATGGAACGACAGATTTTGTCAATGGACCGCGGATGGCGTTTTCATGAAGGAGATATTCCGATTAACAGATATAAATGGCATGATATTCTTTATATGTCAACAAGAAGTGCATGTGCAAGAGGGGCTGGCAGGCGGGATTTAGATGATTCACAATGGCGCCTGGTAAATCTTCCGCATGATTATGTGGTGGAAGGAACACCGACACCGGAAGCGCCGGGATCGCATGGCAGCTTGGTGCGCAGGAATGCATGGTATCGCAAAACATTTAAGCTGTCCGAGGCAGATCGGGGAAAGCACATGGTAATCCATTTTGAAGGCGTATGCTCTGCCTGCGAAGTGTTTGTTAACGGAATCCCGATGGGACACAATTTCACTGCAGGAGTCGGCTTTGATGTGAATATCACGGACGTGGCACATTATGGTGAAAATGTAAACGTGGTGGCAGTATATATTGATAATCGTGAGTATGAGGGCTGGTATTATGAAGGCGGCGGTATTTACAGGCATGTGTGGCTGATTAAGACAGGAAAGGTTCATGTGGATCTGTGGGGAACTTTTGTGAATTCAACACCGGCAGAAGGAGACAGCTGGAATTCACAGATTGACACAGAAATCAGAAATGATTTTGATGAGGATAAAGAAGTGACCGTATTGTCTGAGATTATTGATCCGCAGGGAGAGACTGTTGCGAGCGTATCTTCTGAGCTGAAATTGAAAGCGAGACGGGTATACAAGGCGGTCCAGAATGGCGTAGTGCCAAAGGTTCAGGTATGGGGACTTGAAACGCCGTGGATATACAAGCTTCGGACAACGATTTTCATTGGAACGGAGGTTGAGGATACCTATGTGACAGACTTTGGTTACCGCACGATCCAGTATACAGTAAATGACGGATTTTTCTTAAACGGTAAAAAAACATTTATTCTTGGTTATGGTAGCCATCAGGATCTGACAGGTTTTGGCATTGGTATCACAGATAGTATTCAGGAATTTCGGATGCGCAGGTTGCAGTCTCTTGGCTATAATCTGTTCAGAACGGCTCACAATCCGTTTGCACCTGCACTGTATGATGCCTGTGACAGACTTGGTCTTATGTGCATGGATGAAAATCGTCGTTTCCGCAGTACGCCGGAGGTTATTGATGAAGTAGTTCGCATGGTAAAGCGTGACAGAAATCATCCTTCAATTATCATGTGGAGCCTGTTCAATGAGGAAGACAGCCGCATGAACGAGGTAGGAAGCAATATTTACCGCAGACTGTCAGCGACAGTGCATGAATACGATCCGACTAGACCGACAACTGGTGCAGATAATTTTGCAACATGGATTCCGGGTGCGATGGATGACATTGAACTGATTGGCATCAATCATGTATATAATTATGAAATGCTGGATGTAGTTCGCAATAATAATCCGAATAAACCAATTTTCTTTACAGAGGAGAATCTGACTTCGGAAATCCGTGAATATGTGAGAGCAAGACCGTACATACTTGGTGCAGTCGGTTGGGCAGGATTGCCATACCGTGGAGAAACAAAGTGGCCGCAGCTTCATGCGGGTGCACCGGGTTCTCTCTGTCATCCATTTACTTTGCTGTGCGATCCGAATGATCTGTTTTATTGGAACAAGGCTACATGGGTTGCTCAGCCGGTTCTTAAGATTACATCGCATTGGACGCATAAGGGAAAAGAGGGAACTATGATTCCTGTTCTGGTGTACTCTAACTGTGATGAGGTGGAACTTTTCTTAAATGGAAAGTCCTGCGGTAAAAAGAGTGTGTGCAGCCATACAAGATCGGTTTCATTTGACGTGGTTTACGAGCCGGGGGCACTTGTTGCTGTGGGTATTTATGAAGGAAAAGAAGTTACTGACAGGCTGGAGACGGTTGGTGAGGCTTTTGCTCTTAAGCTGATCATTGAAAATCCAGGCGTGCGAAAAAACGGACGCGATACAGCGATTATTTCAGTTTTTCTTGTGGACAGAGAAGGGAGAAAAATGCCTGAGGCTCCAGAGCATCTGGTGGAGTTTTTTGTAAAGCAGGGTGGCAGAATTTTATGTGTAGGAAGTCCGAACAAGTGCGATCATGAGCCATGGCAGATTCCGCAGATCCATCTTTATGAAAATAAGGGACAGGTTTATGTGGAGTGTGATGCGGTTACAGATGTACTTGAAGTGGAGGCTGTTTGCGAAGGCTTTGCATCTGCTGTGATTACCATTGAAAAAGCTACTGGTGAAGCTGTTTGCGAGGTACCATATGAGGATAACCGTTTTCTTGAGAAATGGTATGTTTCTCCTGCTCTTGTTAACCAGCCGATGCCTGATATTGATGGAATGCATCGCAATCCGGATCTGAATGGATGGATATTGTTTGAAGTAGGCAGGGGCAATTCAAATAGTTTTGTGGGTCTGTTCCCACGCAAACCGCAGGATTCGGAATGTGATGAGCAGGGAACGGTACGTCTGATTTATTACCATAAAACCAAGGTGCCGAAATGTAGCGGTGTTTATGAAAAAACTGTACTTTATTTTGAAAAGTATGAAGGTGCCGGAAAGGTCGTTGTATTTGGCGGTGACAAACGGTTTGAGGCTGAAAAAACTTCATTTAGAGCGATGCCGCTTGCAGTGGATACAACTGGACTAAAGGAAGGCGAGGAAGTGGAAATATGGGCAGTTTTAGAGGCTGATACGATGTTCAGTGCAATCAATAAGCCGGTACGCTGGTGTTTTGAGTAAGGAGGAGCTTTAGTTACTGCTCAGAACGGTATCGGTTGGGAGTTACAATTTAGGGGGCAACTTAAATGAAAGAAACCGATGGCATATACTGATTAGGGTGTGTCAAATAAACTGTGTATCACGTGCAGATTATTCGACACACCTCTTTTTTGAATAGGTATCATTACTACTGACAATACTGCATGTAAGTGGAATAAATTGGTAAATAAATTTAGTGAGGTTAAGGGATATGACATCAGGATTTAATTATCAGGAGGAACTTTCCAAGTGCAGTACCATGGAGGATATCACAGGGCCAAACGGACTTGTCCAGCGAATGGTAAAGGATGCGATCGAACAGATCCTTCAAAGCGAGATCACAGATTATATTACAGATGAAAAAAGTAAGGGGAATACCCCGCAGCGGAATGGAACATCACCTAAAAAAGTAAAGACTTCTTACGGCAGCATTGACATTGATGTCCCAAGAGTCAGGGAAGGGGAATTCGAACCGGAAGTTATTAAAAAGAGGGCTTTGATCGAGGAGGGACTGGAAGCACAGATTATCTCTATGTATGCGAAGGGGATGACTGTTCGTGACATCGTTTCCCATGTCCAGGCACTTTACGGGATTGAATTATCCCCGGCCTCCGTGTCTAATATAACGGATAAAATCATGGAGGAAGCAAGGGAGTGGTACAGCCGGACCCTGGATGGTTTTTATCCGGTTGTATTTCTGGATGCTGTGCACTATAAAGTCCGTGAAGAAGGGCGGATCGTCACGAAGGCATCCTATGTCGCTCTGGGGATTAACGCGGAAGGCCGAAAAGACATCCTGGGGATCTGGATCGGTGAAAATGAAGGTGCCAAATTCTGGCTGAAGGTATGTAATGAACTGAAAAACCGTGGAGTGAAAGATATCCTGATCGCCTGTATCGATGGCCTGCAGGGATTTCCTGATGCGATCAAAACCGTATTTCCTGAAACAAGGATCCAGCTATGCATTATCCATCAAATACGGAACACCATGAAATATATAGCCTATAAGGATTCCAAGGCATTTATGAAGGATCTGAAACGGGTATACGGGGCCGAAAGTGAGGAGATCGCATTCATGAACCTGGAGGCGATGAAGGACAGCTGGAAGAAGTATCGTGCGGTCGTTGAGAACTGGCAGATGAAATGGGAAAACCTCTCCACCTATTTCAGCTATGGGCCACAGATACGCCGCCTCATCTATACAACGAATACCCTGGAGGGATTTAACCGGCAGCTGCGGAAAGTGACAAAAAATAAAGCCGTTTTTCCTAATGACGATGCACTAAGGAAAACGTTGTATCTGACAACGCGGGATATAACAGAAAAGTGGTCCATGCCCTATCGGGATTGGGGCGAGACTTACGGACAGTTTATCATCGAATTCGGCGACAGGGCAACCATCGCCTGAGAGAACGCGCGATCTTCCCGAGAGGCTTGTGCAGGGAGCCGTCCCATCCAATATTCTTTTGTTAACGTATAGTACCGCAGCTGCAGGCTTTGTTCAGGATCGTTATTGAATAAAGCCTGCAGCTACGGTAATAACTATCAATAAAAGGATGGTGTGAAAGGAGCGTGGGATTATGACACATGATGCAGCAACAGCATATGCATGTGTAGCATATCGAGTTATGGAGTATGATAGAGAGCCGTTGACGGAGGAACAGTTCGAGGTGATCCTTGAAATGTTATTTGGATTTTACAATGAAAGGGAGATCGAAAAGATCTATCAGCAAAATATCGTATTTGGTTCCAATGATGCCATAATAAATGAAGAAAAAATAAAGGGAAAACTAGAATAGTATTGCCGGAAAGCGGCAATACTATTCATATAAACAAACGTCGTATTTTGAAAAAAACTGTCATGCAAACATAGGTAAAACCAAACTGGGGAGTGTCGAAAAGGAAACCGGGTACATACCAATTTACTACAATACACAGTTATATAGACAGTCTCTCTCTGGATAATTATACTTGTGACTTTAAGAAAAAAAGTCTAAATTTCATATATGCTATATTCCGCGAATAATTTCTTCCGGAAATCAACGTCCTCTAACGCCCGTTCCAGATCCTTCGTCCGATGCTCTTTCAAAAGCAGTTTGGTCAAAGCTGCCATTTTCTCTTCACCCTGTTCCATATTTTCTCTGTCTCTTTGAAGCAATGTCATATATTCGACCTCCATTTCCTTATTTTGCTTTACTTCGTTTACCTTTTTATGCAGCTCCTTTACCAGAGGGTATTTTGCCCTCTGGGCAAAGGCATCTGTGGTATTTTCCATATATGTAAGGAATTCCTTCATTTCTTCGTCTACATCATCAGTATTTCCCTTTGTATTCAAAAAAATCTTAATACTTTCATCCTGTAAAGTCAGGGAAGTATCCTCTCTGCAGATATTCTCAAAGGTATAAAGATGCCGTTTCTCCTGAAAGGAATCGAAGGTGCATATAAAAATAACATAAGCTTTCTTTAGCGCAGTATAGGGCATGCCGGAAGAAATCAGATCCAAATCTATGCTGCCGGCATAATAACGGCTGCGTTTGGGCAGCTCGCGCCTTTTCCCACGCTGCATTTCTACATTATACACAGTTCCCTTATCGTCGTTGACATAAACATCAAGACGTATCAAGAGTATTAACATTCAGCTTTTTCTTATTAGTAACTGAAGAATTAATCGAGAAGGCTTATACGTATTCCTTTATCGAACTTCTGTTTACATGAGAACATGGAATTAGAATCCCGTGTTTTTCTGGCGGTGTATTATTAAGCAGCTGTAGCATAACCTCTGCTGTTTTCCCCCCCATTTCACGAAGGGGAAGGCTGACAGTGGAAAGTGCGGGCCGGGTAAACGGAGAAAGCTCCAGATTATCAAAGCCATGGATAGAAAGATCGTCAGGAAGGATCAGTCCCTGATCTAATGCAGCATTGATAGCACCATAGGCCATCAGATCACTCATTGAAAAAATGGCGGTAGGCGGATCTGGTAACTGCAGGAGCGTCTGGCAGCTTTGATAGCCATCCTCATAATGCCAGTTACCGGAACGCACATATTCAGGATAGAGTGTCAGATAGTTTTCCATCAGGGCATTCTGATATCCCATCAGACGTTTGTGAGCTGCGAGGGAATCAATGGAACCGCAGATTAGGGCTATTTTTTTATGTCCCATTTTAATCATATGTTCAACTGCGATATATGCGCCCTGATAATCATCATAATTAATACAGTAATCTTTATTCTGGGTATAGGCGTATGTATAAACAACAGGGATATCCAACGCGGGCAGAATGTTTCCTACATCCCTGGGGTGGACGCCAACATAAATTATTCCGTCAACACGGGAAGTCATCAGCAGGTTCAGGGACTTACCTACACTATGTCTGAAGGACTCTGACTGTTCCAGGTCCCCATATAAAAAGGCCTTTTCATGTTCTACCTTATCATTTACGCGTAAATTACAGAGGTTAACGGCATAGTCACGATCTTCACAATATTTACATATACCGTCAATAATGTCACCGGAGGAAAACGCACTGATATCCTCCGCCAGGATACCTATTATACGGCTTTGATTTGTCTTCAGGCTTTTGGCCACTGTATTTGGTATATAATTCAGCTGTCGGATAGCGTCTTTTACCCGTTCTGAAGTTTCGGGGGCGACTTTCCTGCTTTGATTGATTACGTTGGAAACTGTACCTATGGAAACACCGGCCAGCTTTGCTACATCATGAATTGTAGTCAAGGTAAATTCATCCTTTCTTCTAAAACGTTATAATAATGGTACCATAGAAAACAATAAAAGACAATGAAGTAATTATTAAAATAAAGACACCTGATATGTTAAATGTATATATAAATAATGGTGTGATTATGGAGAAAATATACAAAATCGAGATGATTTTGAAGAATATATTGACAAAGAAATTCACATTACATATAATGAAAACAATTTGAACGTTTCAATTTATAAATGCAAGAAATAAAGATTTTGGCATGGAAAAATGGAATTAACCCCTATATTTTTTGAAATAAAATTGAAACGTTTTAATAAAAATAGGTTTTATAAGCAGAAAGGAAGCATATTTATGAGAAAATGGAAAAGGGCAGTGGCAATAGGACTTACGGCAATGTTGGTTCTCGGAGGATGCGGGAGCACAGGAACTGACCAGACTATAGGTATGGCGGAGGAGAACAGTACTGCAGTAGCGGGCGGGGAAACGGCGGATAGTACTATTGATAAGGTGGTGTGGTTTTCCGATGTGGATTTCTGGAATCCGCCTACAAAGTGGGATACCTCTGAGGGAACGATTACAGGAGGAATCACAAAAGCAACAGGGTTGGAGTTTGAAATGAATATTCCGGCAGGGGATGGAAGTACCAAACTTGCGTTGATGATTGTAAATGGAAATCTCCCGGATATTATGTCCCTTACAGATTCAGCAACCATAAAAGAACTTGTGGATTCGGGGCAGGTATGGCAGCTTGAGGAATTTTTAGAAAAGTATGATCCTGAATCCCATTTGCTTAATGGCGGCTATGCGGAGGATATTAAGGAACTGCTGATAGAGCGTGACGGGGATTGGTATGCTTATGCCAGCCACCAGAATTCCCCTGATAACAGAAAGCTGTATCCACCTTATAGCGAGTATTATGATTGGAATAATAAATATGGGGAGAACAATGGAATTCTTTGGAATGATGCAGCACTGAAGGAATTTGGCCTTACTCATGAAGATCTGCAGACGGAAGAGCAGGTTCTGGCAGCATTTGAGATGGTAAAAAATTCTGATAAAACGGTAAATGGGGCAAGCTATATTCCTCTTCTGGTAGACGGAAATACATATCAGGACACCACACTGCGCTCATTGGAATATTTTTTTGGTTCCATGCCTATTGATGATGAGGGAAATTATCAGGACTGGATTCAGGCTCCGGAATCCAAACATGCTCTGAAATTTTTGAATACATGTATAAATAAAGGTTATCTTGATCCCAATCAGTTCACAGTGGATAATGCAAGCGTAAAATCCTATATTGCCAGCGGGCGTGTTCTGTGCTTTATCGGAAATAAGGCGAATACAAATGCAAATACTGATTGGACAGGAACTACCTGGTCATCTACAGGAGCGATTCTGTCAGGGGAGGGGACTCTTCCTGCGCTTCCTAAAAACAGCGAAGCGGGAACCGGATGGATTCAGACTTTTATATCCAAGAAGTGCCAGCATCCTGAAAAAATTGCGAAATGGCTTTCCTGGATGAGCAGCGAAGAGGGCATTACCTTCTGTGTATATGGTGAGGAAGGTGTGGACTATACGCTCGATGAACAGGGCGGTTATGTTGAAACTGAGTTGGGGGAAGAGAAAAAACTGGATTATGCAAACAGTGGTCTGACAGCTTACTGGCCGTTCCATAATTCAGATTTCTTTAACCATGTGGATCCGGCGCCGGAAGAGGATTCCGAGGACTATCTGGGTATGCTGAATAATACTGCTCTGGGAAGAATGGAAGAGACTACGGTTTATAATGGTGCGCTGATTACTTTTGCAGATACCCTGATTGATCCATCAAGTGATCTGGGAATCAGTAAATCCCAAATTGATAATTATCTGAAGGGACAGATATCTACAATTGTAATGACGAAGGATGATGCTGCATTTGAGACTCAGTATGAGGCATTGTTGGGCCAGCTGGATAAGCTGGGAATCAAGGCACTCAACGAAGCCTATAATGAAGCTTATAAGGAAAAGTGCGCTTATTATGGAGAGACGCTGACTAACTGCAATATTAACAGACATTAAAGGCAGGAAGCAAAGGTCAGAAATTAAGGACAGCCGTATGAGGCAAATGAATATGACTGGAATTGCCGGCAGACATTCTGTGCAGTTCCAGTCATATTAATCTGAGGTAAGTTTCCCGTACTTTTATATAAAAAGGATGAAAATTAATGAAAAAGAGTAATAAAAGAAATTATCGGTATGGAATGGACAGGAATACCCAGCTTCAGCTGCATGGAATGATGCTTCCGGCCACAGCGCTCATTCTTTTGTTTTCCATTGTCCCTTTGTTCGGAATACTTATTGCGTTTAAGGACTATCGGCCTGTCAGCGGTGTGGCCGGTATTTTTACCAGCCAGTGGAACAATTTTAAAAATTTTAAAATACTTTTTCAAAACTATGATTTCTTGCCAATGTTAAGAAATACGCTGGGGATCAACCTGATTAACAACCTGATCAGTATTCCTGTGACGCTTTTTTTTGCATTGATGCTCAATGAAGTATTAAATACGAGGTTTAAATCTCTGATTCAGACGGTGACTTATATGCCGCATTTTCTTTCCTGGGTAGTATTCGGCGGCTTGTTTATGACCCTGCTAAGTACAGATAATGGCTTTTTAAATACCATTCTTATGAATTTGGGACTTATCCGGGAACCGTTGGGATTTATGGCGGAACCTAAATATTTCTGGGCCATAGCAGCAGTTACTTCTTTGTTAAAGGAATTGGGATGGGGAGCCATTTTATATATTGCGGCCATAGCCGGGGTTGATCAGGAGCTCTATGAATCCGCCATGATGGACGGGGCCGGACGCTTCCGGAGAATGTGGTACATCACGATACCGTGTATTAAACCTACCGTAATGATTATGGTCATTTTTGCCATCAGCGGTATGCTGAATAATAACTTTACACAGATTTATGTATTCCAGAATTCTTTAAATATTTCTGCAAGCCAGGTTATTGACACCTATGTATATGAATATGGTCTGGGACAGCTGCAGTTTGGTATGGCGCAGGCTGTGACGCTGGCTAAATCAATAATTGCCATTATACTGCTGGTAGGGGCGAATAAACTGTCGAATAAGGTTACAGATTCGGGGCTGTTCTAATTCAAAGAAGCAAGAATGCGCGGGTGCGCAGATAGGAGCAGAAATGAAAAAACGAGTAAAAAGTGTAAAGCCGTCAGAACGCGGTTTCTTTAATATTATCAATGCGGTTTTAATGTGTATAACAATGGTGATTACGGTTTATCCAATATGGTTTGCCGTGATTAATTCATTAAATTATGGAGATGAGCTGGTGAAAGGGTATTCCTTCTTCTGGCCGTCACAATTTACGCTGGCAAGCTGGAGTACAGTTCTGGGAGATTCGGACATATTAAGAGCGCTTTGGATCACCGCAACAAGGACAATTATTGTGACAATATGCTCTACAATTATTACTTCCATGTTTGCCTATGGTTTTTCAAGACCCTATTTGAAAGGAAAGAAATTTTATACGACACTGGGCTTTATCAGCATGTATTTCAGCGGAGGAATTATCCCTTCCTTTTTGCTGTATAACTGGCTGGGGCTTTACGATAATTATCTGGTTTATGTCATACCAGCGTTATTCGGTGGATTTTATAATGTCATTATATTCAATGCTAACTTTAAGGCAATACCGGAGTCCCTTTTTGAATCGGCTAAGCTTGACGGTGCTAATGAACTGAGGATTTACGCATCCATTGTAATGCCGTTGTCCAAACCTGTACTGACCGCCCTGGGAGTGTTTACAGCATGTGGTGTCTGGAATGATTACAGCGCCACACTGTTTTATACACAGTCTGCTTCCCTGCAGACATTGGGAAGTTATACCTTAAAGCTGGTTAAATCAAGTCAGGCCGCAGAGCAGCTTGCAGCATCGGTGATACAGTCCAACCAGCAGGTGGCGGCCCTGGTCAATTCTGCTATGGGAAGCGGGGAGGTTACTGCAAAAACAATTGAACTGGCTTCTATGGTGTTGACTGCGCTGCCGGTAATCATAGCATATCCTTTTGCCCAGAAATTCTTTACCAAAGGTGTTATGGTGGGATCGGTAAAAGGCTGACAACGAAAAATGGAGATATCAGGATAAGACAGGAAAAAATTGGGACAGAGGTGCTGCCATGAGTGTGCGAATTTATTTGAAAAATAATATATTAACCGCTGTATATGATAAAGACTGCGGAGGTATTGTATCACTGAAATCTGCTTACGATGATTTCAAGGCAGATTTTGTACTGACTCCGGAGGAATTTCCGGAATATGATGTGGATGACTGTAAATGGCTGGGCAATCTGGAAGGGAAAATAGTTCTGGGAAAAGAAACGGTTTCTTTTTCCACAGGCAGGTTGAAAAGGAAAGGCCTGTGTTCCTGTCATGAAAACTGCCTGGATATTACCTGGCCGGAAATAGAAAGCGAAGGAAAAAAACTGGGTTTTTCCATGGAGATGCAGTTCCTTCTTGAAAATGAACTGGTTACATGGACTGCAAAATTTGAAAACATATCAGAGGATACAATTAGTTTTACAGAGATTGCAATTCCTTTGCTTATGAACCAGTATTTCAGGATAGATGATGATTTTAAATATGATCGCTGTGTTATGCGGCATACCTGTATTACCGGTCATTCCTCCTATATTTACTGGGAAAAATCAAGTGGGAATGCTCCTGTACTCCTGCTGGCTCCGCTTTCAGACGGTGTGTTTACACAGTTGAAACAGGAAAAAGAGGATAAACTATTCGGAGAGCGGTTTGGGGACGGCTTCGGATATGAAGGTTTGGTCAGGGCATATGCTGTGGATGACAGTAATCGGTTTTCATTAAGGCCGGGAGAATCAAAGGAGTTGAAATTTTGTCTGGCATTTATAAATAATGAGACCCAGATTAATGATATGCTGAACAGGCTTTCTCTGATAACGATGAAGGCAGTTCCGGGAATGGTAGGACCCATCAATAAAGATTTTTATGTGATGACCCGTCCTGTAACTGCGCAGGTAGATGTATTCGGGCCGGAGGATTGCATTATTGAGAGCAGAATAGAGAAGGGATGGAGAGTGAACCGCATCAGGTTCGGCGCATACGGCAAAAGAAGGATTCAGGTAAAAAAAGACGGAAACATAGCATCCTACTGTTTTTTTATAACGGAACCTGTAAGGGACATGATCGACAGGCATGCTGCATTTGTTGCGAAGAATCATCTGGAAACCAATGAAAAGGATCCCTGCTATCATGGGCTGCTGATGTGGGATATGGTGAATAAAAGAAGAATTAACAGTACCTTCAATCCTTACTTCGAGGACTGGTGGCGCGGCGGCAGTGATGATCCGGGGTTGGCAAGCGGACTTTTTCTGGCAGAAAAAAATGTATACAGGGCATCTGAAGAAGAAGTAAAAGTGCTGAATGCTTATGTGGAGGACTTTATTCTTAAGAGGCTTACGGAACAGCCAGGCTGGCGTGTCCACAGGATGGTGCCCTGGTATACAATGTTTGAACCGTGGGCAGGACGCGGGGCTGATGATGTCTGGAGGGCCTTTAATTATGTTCATGTAATCAATGTGATGTATGACATGTACCGGATACAAAAGCAGCATCACTACAGCTGGATGAGAGAAGCTGCGGAATATCTGAAGATGGCGTATGAGTATACCAAAGCGATGTTTAATTACTGGATGTTCCCTCATGGTGTGGGAGCCAGTGAATTTGGAAATATGGGAGAAATGACGCTTCCCCTTTACCTGGCACAGGCTTTGCAAAAAGAGGGGTTTGTCCAGGAAGCGTGTGAAATGGCGGCCATTTTTGATAAAAAGGCCCACTATTTCAATTCCAAACAATTTCCATTCGGCTCGGAGATGGTTTATGATTCAACAGCATTTGAAGCAGTATATGCATATGGAAAGAGAATCGGCAGTGAACATATTATGAGGGCGGCTGCAAAAGCTTCCTATTCAAACAGGGGAAAGCAGCCGATATGGTTTTTGTATAATACAGATTTGAGGGCCGGCGGTGACACAAGCTGGAACAGCAGCTATATGACCCAGCTGGGCGCCTTTCCTATCCTGGATTATACGTTAGATCAGGGACATATTGATGAGGACTGGATTTTGTCTTACTATGGCGCCAGTCTTTCCGGATGGCTTATTTATAATTCCGGCGGATACTGGAGCCCTGACAGGGAAAATCAGGGGGCAACAGGATGGATTACTATTGCCTCGCTCATTAACCATACGGGACAGCCGCCGGAAAACAGCGCCCGACCGGGGAATGGAAAACTGGGAATGCCTCTTTCCAAAGGCTGTGTCATCCTTTCGGGGGAAGCCGGGATTGGTTTCTTCGGAGCACTTCGTACAGCATGTTCTATAGTAATGGAACATTCAGTACTTGGAATAATCGGCCTGGGTTGCAGTATTGACAGAATAGATGGAAAAGAAAGGATTTCTCCAGAGGATGGATTGTCGGTTCGTTTTTATCATGTGCCGGGCAGATGGAAAGCGGAAATAGAAGGCGGATATATTAAGGAAATCGGAATTTTTGAAGATGAAATCCAGATTGAGTCAGTATCCCTTTGTCCGGAGGGTGTACATTTAAAAATATATTCGATTCCCGGGGAGGGAGAAACGCAGGAAATTCTTTTTGAACAGCATATTCAGGCAGAAGAAAACAGACGGGTAACGATTCCTGTTTCGGGAAAAATTGTCAACAACCAGTAAAGAAAGGATAAGCATGAGTAAAATAAAGGATGTAAATTTAGCAAAGATACATATAAAAGATGACTTCTGGTCGGAAAAACAAAATCTGATTGCGGAGGTTGTCATTCCCTTTCAGGAAAAGGTGCTGAATGATGAAGTGGAAGGCGTGGAAAAAAGCCACGCGCTTGCCAATTTCCGTATCGCGGCGGGGTTGGAAAAAGGTGAATTCTACGGGATGGTATTTCAGGACAGTGATGTGGCAAAATGGCTGGAAGGAGCAGCATATTCCCTTATTGTAAAGCCGGATAAGGCGCTGGAGGAAAGAACGGATGCAATCATAGAGGTAATCGAAAAAGCACAGCAGCCGGACGGTTACCTGAACACTTATTTTACGATTAAGGAACCTGAACACAAATGGCAGAATCTGCAGGAATGCCATGAATTGTATTGTGCAGGCCATATGATGGAAGCTGCTGTTGCATATTATGAAGCGACCGGAAAAGACAGGCTCCTTAAGGTAATGGAACGTATGGCCGATCATATCTCCGATCAGTTCGGCCCTGGAAAAAGAACGGGAATTCCCGGACACCAGGAGGTCGAAATCGGATTGATGCGGCTCTTCCATGCTACGGGAAAAGAAAGATATAGAGATTTAGCGCAGTATTTTATCGATGAACGGGGTAAAAATCCTGATTTTTTCAAGGAAGAAAAAGAAAAACGGGGATGGGATTATTTTGGTATTAATCCGGAGAATACAAAATATAATCAGAGCTTTGCACCCGTAAGGGAACAGAAGACAGCCGAAGGGCACAGCGTACGGGCTGTATATATGTATACCGCCATGGCGGATCTTGCCGGTGAAACCGGAGAAAAGGCTCTTTTGGACGCCTGTGGGACACTATGGGATAATATTACGCAGAAGAGGATGTATCTGACGGGCGGAATCGGTTCAACGGGAGATGGAGAAGCTTTTACCATTGACTATGATCTGCCTAATGATATGGCCTACGCGGAAACCTGCGCTTCGATCGGACTCGCTTTTTTTGCAAAAAAAATGCTGGATATCCGGCCTTCCAATAAGTATGCGGATGTTTTGGAGCGGGTGCTTTTTAATGGAATACTGAGCGGTATGCAGCTGGATGGGAAAAAATTCTTTTATGTGAATCCGCTGGAAGTGAACCCCGGAGTATCAGGGGTGCTGCATGGCTATAAGCATGTATTGCCCCAGAGGCCCGGGTGGTATGCATGTGCCTGCTGTCCTCCTAATCTGGTAAGAACAATAATGTCCTTGGGCAGATATGCATGGAGCGAATCGGAAGATACCGTTTATTCGCATTTATACATTGGAGGCAGCGCTGATCTGGAGAGGGCATTAATTGATGTGGAGACCAACTTCCCCTGGGAGGGAAAAGTGGAATATACGATACATCCAAAGAAGCAGGGTGACGGCTTTGCCTTTGCAGTAAGAATTCCGTCTTATGCTAAGGAATGCACAATACTCCTGAATGGAAGGAATATTTCCGGAAGTGAGGAGAAAGTGCTCCAGGAAAAAGACGGTTATTTATATCTGACAGGGAAATGGATGGACGGCGAGCGTCTCAGCATTGAATTTCAGATGCCGGTGAGAAGAATTTACTGCAATACTGCAGTCAGGGAGAATGAGAACTGTGTTGCATTAATGAGAGGGCCTTTTGTCTATTGCTTCGAAGGTGTGGATAACACAGAACCTGTGCAGGAACTGCGGATTCCGGAAAACTCTGTATTTGAAGCAGAACTTTGCAGGAAAGGAGTTTTGCAGGGAATGGTCGTCCTCAAAGGAGAAGGTCTTCGTTTGCAAAGTGGTGATAAGCTGTATTCGGAAAAAAAGCCTTTATGTGTTCCGGCTAAACTGAAAGCGATTCCCTATTTTGCATGGGGAAACAGAGGTGTGAATCAGATGAGAGTGTGGATGATGGAAGCATAAGAATACAGCACAGTAAGCTGCGTCAGCATAAACTCACTGACATGAAAAAGCAAATATTTTAAATGTCTGCAAGGGAGCGGAAGGATATCAAACACCGGTATTCTTCGCTCTTTTGGATTGACAAAATATAATCGGAAAAGATGGTTGGATGAAATAAAACTTTAGGGTTTAATAACCCTTATTAAACAAAGGACAGGAGAAAATCCGGAACAAACAGATGTGCCAGCCGAATTCAGTCCTGTCATCTATAAAGCTTCGAGTTTAATTTTGCTTTGTGTCGCTTCGGCAACTTTATCTATATGTTTAATCCGGGCGGATAAACATGGCTGAATTCAGGTCAGCTGCGATGTTTTTTGCTTTTCACCCTGCCAGCGGATGATTGCAGCCTGCTTTCGGGTGTTTTCCGACAGGCTGGGGATTTCTTCTATATCGCTAGCATAGCCTAAGATAATAGATAAGGGCGTGCGGATGTCATAATTATTCATGAGGTTTTCCAATTTATCCATTTAAATAAAAAAACATTGTAGTATAGTTAACAAGAAGGCAATGATGAAAAAACTATAAATGATGAAGGAGAAGAAGATATGGAGAATTTTCAAGCGGAATGGGCGGCATGCCTGTTGGAGGGAATAGAGAATAATTGCTCAGTAAAAATCGGGCAGGCCTGTTTAGAAAGGTGTGCCTGTTTTCATTACAGAGTGAATGATATGGATCGCCTGTTGGAGAAATATGTTACGGATTTAAACGGATTTATTGATTTCTTACAAAAGGAGTATGGATGGATCATTCAGATTAATAATGATAATAAAAATATAATTGTTGATGAGAATAAAGACTACTGTGTATGTCCAATAACAGCAGCACTTCATGGTAAAGTATCTTCGTTACTTTGTGATTGTTCGGCACATTATGCCAGTAAAATGTTTTCCAAAGTTTTAGGGAAGGAAGTGAAGGCAAAAGTAATACGTTCTTATTTGAGAGATGGACTCTCCTGTATTTATGAAATTGATATTGCGTAATATTATGTTTTACTTACAGAAAAGTTTGTATGAAGGCATTTTTTCTGTTGATTATTAGGATGGCCTGCGGAGCAAGGCGTCTGTTATTTGAACGACAATGGATGACGGAATTCTTATTTGTTAAGAGAGTAGAATTAAAGCTATAATAAAACGCGGGAACATGTATTTATTCCCATGGGCAACGAGTCAAGATCAAGTTAGTTTGGTTTGGTGGCTGGGAATATTTCTATTGGAGTATAATTATGAAATGGAGTAACCGGTTATTAAATCACTTTAATAATATGAAAATCGGCAGAAAAATCATGGGGGCATTTGTATTGGTGTCTATTGTACCTATTCTGACCATACAGTTCATCGGCTATTATATGAACAGCAAATCCCTGAAGCACAAGATTGATACGCTGATGGTAGATAATCTGACCCAGCTTTCGGAGAGAGTAGACCTGACCATGGATATCTATGCGAATCTGGTGTATCAGATTTACGTGGACGACAAGGTCATTGAGAATGTGAACGTACTGATGAAGGGCGATGGCAACGGCAGGGAGGTGGCATTCCATACGATCTATAACCGGCTGCAGCAGGCGGAAAAATCTGTAAAAGGAGTGCGTAGTATCAGTGTTATCTGTGCCAACGGGCAGTCTGTTACCTATGATGCCGTTACAGGATCATCTATAGAAAATCTATGGGATGATTATGCGGATCTGCGTGAAATCATACCCTGCCAGGCAGTAAATGGTAAGCCGGGTATGCTGGTTACGCCCACAACCAGACATGCCAGTGAGGACGGAGATACTTACTACTTCCATATCTCAAAGTGTATGTTTGATTATAATAATCTGGATAAAGGGGTTATCGCAACGATTGTCATGAGTGTGGACGAGAGTGTGCTGCGTGATATCTGTGCGGTAGCCATTGCAGAAGATGAAGCGGAATACAATATTAATTTTATTACGGATGAAAGCGGTTATGTCATATCTTACCCGGATCCGTTCTATACCGGTATTCATATGAATCCGAAATTGTCTATACCGGAATTTGTCCGGGTTACAGGCCTGCTCAAAGGGCAGGACACGGCTGTCAATAAGTATGTCAACGAGGAACGCGGCTGGGTATATTATAATGTGTATAATAAGGATTATATGATGAGGGACATAAGGAACAATCAGCTTATGTTTATTATAATCAGCCTGTCGGCAATCCTGTTCTCCAGCATCCTGATCTGTTATATCGTACGCCGTATTGGAAGTGCCGTGGCATTAATTACCGACGGTATTGATCAGGTCAGGGAAGGAAACCTGAATGTAACGGTTGCTTTGGAGAGCCAGGATGAGTTGGGACAGATTGCCGGCAATTTCAATTCTATGACAGGTAAGGTCAGAGATTTGATTGAAGAGGTATCAGAGGCGAAGGATAAGCAGAAGGATGCAGAGATAAGGGCTCTGGAAGCGCAGATAAATCCTCATTTTCTCTATAACACATTGGATTCCATCAACTGGATGGCCATTGAAAGGGAACAATATGATATCAGCCGGATGCTGCGCAATCTGGGTGTCATCCTGCGCTACAGCATCAACAAGAGCAATCAGATGACCAGTATGGAGGAAGTGGCCGACTGGCTGGAAAAGTATGTAAGCCTCCAGCAAATGCGGTTTAATCAGTCCTTCCGGTTTGAACTAAATGTAGAGGAAAGGGCAAGAAGGGTAATGATACATAAGCTTTTGCTGCAGCCCTTTGTAGAAAATTCCATTATTCATGGTTTCAAGGGAATGGAAAAGGGCGGAGTCCTGCGAGTGGACATCTTCCTGTCGGAAACTGGGGAAAAGGTAAATATAATTATTGAAGACAACGGAAAGGGGATGCCCGGGAGGATAGCGGAAGCTTTCAATACCAGGGAACAGGCCATAAAGGATGGGGGAAGCAGAATAGGTTTGCATAATGCTTTTGCCAGAATGGATATGTATTATGGGAAAGAGGCTGTCTGGAATGTGAACAGCATTGAAGGGATGGGGACCGTCATTACACTGACACTCCCGTCATATGCCGTTATCCCGGATAACGCGGAAACAATACCCGGCGGCGGAAATAACCTTTGAGGAGAAGAAGATGAGGATTTTAATAGTTGAAGATGAAGTGATGATCAGGGAAGGCCTTTCTAAACTGATTAAAACCCATACCGGCCATACAGTTATTGGTGAAGCCTGCAATGGGCAGGAAGGGCTTGCTTTGGCGGTGAGATACCGGCCGGAGCTTGTTATCACGGATATCCGTATGCCGGTCATGGATGGTCTGCAGATGATAGAGAAGTTCCATGAGATGAATCTTCCGGTCCATGTTGTTATTCTCAGCGGTTACTCTGAATTTGAATACGCAAAGAAGGCAATCCGTTTTGGTGTTGAGGATTATCTGCTGAAACCCCTGGCGGCAGAGGATATTGTGGAAGTCCTGGAACGCATCCGGAATAAGCTGGAGGATGAGGAAGAAAAGAATGCAGGTACTCCGGAACAGTATATCAGGGAACTGTTATATGGATGCCGCCAATCAAAGGAGAAAAGCAGACGGATGAAACTGAACTGCGGTTTCGGGACGTCTCAATACTATCAGCTGTATCTTGGATATTTTGGGGACGGATCCGTTGCGTATGAAGAGGAAATACATGAGAAATTGAATCAGCTGAAAAATGCGGTTCCCCGGTTGATCCTTCATGTTGCGGCAGATAAGACACGCCGCCGGTTAATCTGTCTGGCAGGTTTGCCTGATATGGCGGAAACGCCGCATTTATTATGCCAATTGGTAGAACGGAGAATTGTGCGTCCATATAAGAAAAAAAATGATCGTGCAGTATGGGCCATGACAGAAACCGAAAATTGGGAAGATATGGCGTGTGCGGCAGGAAAAGCCGGTATTCTTATAAAGGAATCCATGTCACTTACAGAGGGGGAATTAATTACCTCAGCCCGCCTGGATGAAGTAAAATGGAAGGAATTCCATTTTCCGTCGGATATCGTTACGGATATAAAAAGTGCCATATGCAAAGGAAGGCTGGAGGATATCAGGGAGGCAGGGGAACAGTTTATACGGTATATGGAAGACGGGCCTTACAGGGAACCGGAAATGCGTCAGGCTTATTTAAAATCCATTTATCTGTTGTTGGATACGACCCGTGAAATAGATGCAGATACCTTTTCGCAGCTTCAGAATGAAGACCTGCTCACCAAATGTACAGAAGCGGTGACTCTGAAGGAGCTTGAACAGAGCTGCCGGGATGGCCTGGCTCTTTTATGCAATCCCCAAAGAAAGAGGGAAGATATCAGCAATTATACCATAAAACGTGCCATCAATCATATCCGGGAACATTATAAGGAAGGGATTTCTTTGGAGGAGGTATCAGGAAGTCTGGGAATCACGCCGGAATATCTGAGCACGCTGTTTAACAGGGAAATGGGGGAGAATTTTTCGGCTTTTTTGAAAAAATTCCGTCTCAGCCATGCGAAGAGGCTTCTAAAGGGAACCGATATGAAAATATATGAGATCGCCGAAGCCGTAGGTTATACGGATTCCAAATATTTCGCCCGGGTATTTAAAGATGAATTTGGGATATCTCCGGTGGATTACAGGCAGATGGATTAGAAAGGTGGATGCGTAAATGAAAAAGGCGGTAAAAAGAGTTGCGCATACAATACTTACTGGTGCGCTGATTTTTGCAATTGCCTGCCTGACCGGCGCCTGTTCCCGGCAGGAAGGTGTACCGGAGACAGAAAACGCCAGGCAGGAGGTAGTACTCTGGTCCTATTATGAGACAAAGAAGCAGAAAGAGGGCCTGGATTTGCTGGTGGAGGGTTTTAATAACAGCCAGGAAGACTATCTGGCGAGATGGGAATACCGGGGACCTTCCTCTGAATTTAAAAAGCTTTTATCCATAGGCATAGCGGAAGAAACACTTCCTGACCTGGTATTGATTGATAATCCCGATATGCGTAAGTATGTGGAGTTTGGTATTTTTGAGGATATTTCTGATGAGGTGGAACTTAATTACGATGTTAACGTCTTTTATCCGGAGGTTATAGCCTCAGTCCGGTACAATGACCGGTATTACGGACTTCCTTTTTGCTGTAATAATGTGGGTCTAATCTATAATAAGGATATGTTCCGTGAAGCAGGCATCCAGCCGCCTGAGGATTGGGTGCAGTTTATAGAGGCTGCCAGGCTCATGACAACAGAAGAACGATATGGATTTGCCATGTCTGCAATAGTGGAGGAGCAGTCTTCGTTCCAGTTGGTTCCATGGCTACTGTCAGGCGGAGATGAGATGCAGCATTTAGGAGAAGAGGGAACGCTCAGGGCGCTTACCATGATCCGTGATTTAGTGGAAGACGGCTATATGCCCAAAGACTGCATTAACTGGTCGCAGGTAGATGTGGCCAGACAGTTTGCCGCAGGAAAATGCGCTATGATGGAGAATGGACCGTGGGCATTGCCTCTGGTGGAGGAGGCCGGCGTTGAATATGGCGTTGTAAAACTGCCTGTTGACCGGAATCGTGTAGTGGTTACAGGCGGAGAGAATTTTGGCGTTGTAAAGGATAAGAACGTGGACGGCGCACTGGCGCTCATAGCGTATTGCTATCAGGATGATGTAATGCTGGAGGTTAATAAACAAATGTACTCCCTGCCCCCCATCCCCCGCCTGGCAGTGAAGCTTCAGGAGGAAAACCCCGCTTACCGTGTGTTTGCGGAACAGATGGAACACTGTATCAGCCGCAGTTTCTATTCGTATTGGCCTCAAATAACAGGAGTTCTTTCGGAGGCATTATATGGGACGATTACGGAGGAGCTGACTCCGAAGGAGGCGGCTGAACTCATACGGGACAGGATACCCCAGGGGTGAAAAAACTAAAGAGGGTGGAGATATTTAAACCGTTTTTCCGGCGGAATTTAAATATCTCCACCCTCTTTATTTTTTTCGCCTAACAAAGGAAAAACGCTGCGGTTATAATGAGTTCATCAAAGGAACAATCATGAAACAGGAAAGGGAGGCTACAGAAATGAGAAAAAAATTTGTCAGTATTTTATTATGTGCGGCCGCGGTCGTAATGATGATGGCCGGATGTGGTTCGGCAAACACTGAGGCAGGCGGCAGCCAGGCGGCCGCAGCCGATGAAAAAAAAGAGGTGGTTATCTGGGACTATTTTGAGACGGACGCCCAGAAGGCGATGATGCAGGAACTTTTGGACGGATTCAACACTTCTCAGAGTGAGTATACCGCAAGCCATGTCTATGTGCCATTTGCGGATTATGAGAAACAGCTTACATTGGGAATTGCCTCCGGAGAGCTTCCTGACCTTGTCATTCTGGACGGCTGTTCCATGGCATCTTTCATTTCTCTGGGCTTATTCGGGGATATCTCCGATGCGGATATCAAGTGGGAGGAATACATACCGGGCCCCATGGAATCCACTATGGCAGACGGCAGACATTATGGCATTCCTTTTGCCACTAACTGCACTGCGTTATTTTACAACAAGGATATGTTTGACGCTGCCGGACTGGACTATCCGGACGAGAATACTACATGGGATCAGTTCCATGAGCTGGCAAAGGCTCTGACAAAGGACGGCGTCACCGGATTTGGCAACGCAGCCACCAATACGGATGAAGGTACTTTCCAGTGTCTGCAGTGGCTGTATACGGCAGGCGGAAGTTACACGGATATCAAAGGCGGCACGGAAGCATATGGGCTGATGCAGGAGATGATCAATGACGGTTCCTGGTCAAAAGAATGTGTCAACTGGACCCAGTCGGACGTGAACAATAATTTTGTGGCAGGCAACCTGGCGATGCAGCAGAATGGACCATGGCAGATTCCCGGCATTGAAAAAGACGCGCCGGATTTGAATTACGGTGTAACCGTGCTGCCCAAAAAGGATGCCTCAAGCGGGCAGGCCACTTCAATTCTTGGAGGTGAGAATATGGGGGTGGTTGCCAAAGAGGATACCTCCGGAGCCGTGGCATTTTTAAAATACTATGACAAGACCGATGTGATGACAGAGGCCATGAAGCAATATGGTTCCTTCCCGCCAAAGACAGAAGCTGCCAAGGATACCTATTGGACGGAAGACCCTGTTCAGTCAGAGTTTATCATACAGCTGGACACATCTATCCCCAGAGGCCCGTCCGCGTCCTGGCCGTCCTATTCCTCAGCAATCCAGAAGGGGTTCCAGGAAGTGCTGACTTTGGCAAAGACACCGGAACAGGCAGCATCTGACACACAGGCGGCTGTCGATGCAGTGAAATAGGAAACAGGACCTGTCAGATTTTAATACGATATTTGAAGGCTGCCCCGCGGCAAAAGCTTAAAAGGCTGGGCGGGTGCAGCCCTTTTTGTGCCATTCAGGGAAGGAGTCAGTGTGACAGATGAAAAATAAGAAAATGGATACTGCTGCGAAAATGGGATTTTTGTTTGCCATTCCGGCGGTGATTTACATGCTTGTATTCATTGGTTATCCAATGATACAAAATATTATTTTAAGCTTTAAGAATGTGGACGTCTACACATTTTCAGATGCGTCCAAACAAAGTTTTGTGGGATTTCAAAATTATAAGGAGCTGTTCACGGGAAGTAATTCCATATTGCCCAGGGCAATCTTAAATACTCTTGTATTTACAGCAGGTTCCATTTTTTTTCAATTTATAATCGGATTTGGGCTGGCGCTTCTGTTTAATAAGAAATTTCCGGGGTGTTCCTTTTTCCGCGGTATGACAATGATATCATGGCTGTTGCCTGTAACAGTCGCAGGACTTTTGTTCAAGTTTATGTTTGCCAGCAGCGGCGGCATTGTCAATCAATTTCTCATGGGACTCGGGCTTGCGGACCAGCCATTAGACTGGCTGCTGAAACCAGGGCTGGCTATGATTTCCGCCATAGTAGCAAATATCTGGATTGGGATCCCGTTTAATATGATGCTCCTGATTACAGGGCTGACCACAATACCCGGAGATGTTTATGAGAGCGCAAGCCTGGATGGGGCCGGAAAGCTGCAGACCCTTTTCCTGATTACCATACCCATGATAAAACCGGCTATCATGTCGGTTCTGACCCTTGGATTTGTCTATACCTTTAAGGTATTTGATTTGGTATGGGTAATGACAAAAGGAGGCCCCGTAAATTCCACGGAACTCGTATCTACGTATGCCTACCGACTGTCCTTTGAGGAATTCCAGTTCAGTAAGGGCGCCGCGGCTGCAAACATACTGTTCTTAATCCTTCTTGTGGTCGGATGCTTTTACATAAAGACTATCAGTGATGATGAGGTGATGTAAAATGAAAAAAAATAATAGAAGTAAGGTGCTATTGTTTCTCGCAGGCGGTATTGTGTTTCTTATATTTATTTTTCCGCTGTATTGGATGCTTGTGACAGCGCTCAAAACCCAGGTGGAGATATTCTCAATCCCAACCCCTCTGTGGCCTGAGAATCTGACATTTGACGCCTTTACTAAGCAGCTGTCCACTTCAGGTGACACTCTCAGAGGATTTAAAAACAGCCTTATCATATCCTGCGGGGCAACCGTCATCTCAACGGTTCTGGCAATACCGGCATCCTACGGTCTGGCTCGGTTCCGGTTTGGCGCGCGTAAAGCACTGGTGCTTTTTTTCCTGATTACACAAATGCTGCCATCCACACTGGTTCTGACCTCCCTGTATATTATGTTTTCTAAACTGGGATTATTGAACACATATTTGGCTCCTATTCTGGCAGATGCCACCCTGGGAATTCCCTTCAGCATTATTATCCTAAGGACCTATTTTGTATCAATTCCCAAAGAACTGGATGAAGCGGCTAAGATTGACGGCTGCAGCCATCTGTCAGCGTTCGTGAAGATCATGCTGCCTATAGCCAAGCCGGGGATCGTGGTGGCCGCGGTATTTTCCTTCGTATATGCATGGGGGGATTTGATTTATGGCATTACTTTCATTACAAACCCTAATATGAGGCCCATTACTTCCAGCATTTATAATTATGTACAGCAGTATCAGACACTGTGGAATTCCACAATGGCATTTGGAATTATCGCTATTACGCCGGTGGTGCTGATATTTATATTCATGCAGAAATACATCGTAAGCGGCTTGACAAACGGCGCGGTGAAGGCCTGATGCACCGATCGGAGAAGAATTGAAGTGGTATCTGACAAAACGGACAGAAACAGTAAGAAGGATCTGTAATGAAGTATGGAGTAAAGAAGGGGATAATGGAATACCGGTGTTGTTAAGTGTTGGAGAGAATAATATAGAAATAGAGTTCAGAAACCTCTGAACAAAAAAATAAAGCTGTCTGGCAGTAATGCCGGCAGCTTTATTTAGTGAGGAAGGTTTATTTTATCGGCCTGAATAAGTATATATACTCCTTCCATAAATATTGTTCCATTACTAAAGAATTGTGGGAACGCTGAAAAATAAATGCCGTAAGGATTGTGTAACGGAAGAATTCTTGTTTATTTACACGGATGATAGACTTACTATACACTCAGGCTACAATCATTGAGGAAAGGAGGGAAATATTTTGTATGAAAAGACAGAGAAAGCTTTCACGGAAGCAGGAATTCAAAAAGAATTATCAATTATATCTTTTTTTGCTCCCGGCAGTTGTATCGGTTTTTCTGTTCAATTATCTTCCCATGTATGGGATTCAGATTGCATTTAAGGATTTTAAGCCTGCCAGAGGAGTGCTGGGCAGTGAATGGGTGGGAATGAAATGGTTTGACCGCTTTTTTTCAAGCTTTCAATTTAATGAGGTACTATCCAATACGCTTTTGTTAAGTGTGCTTCTTTTACTTTGTTCATTTCCGGTTCCGATTATTTTTGCCTTACTTGTGAATCAATACAAGGAAGGAAAATTCAGGAGAACGCTCCAGACAGTATCTTATGCGCCGCATTTTATTTCAACGGTAGTCATGGTAGGTATGGTGGTACTTTTTTTAAGCCCATCGGCGGGATTATACGGTACGATTGTGCGTATGCTTGGCGGGGAACCCCGGAATATTCTGGGAGAGGCGGCAATGTTCCGTCCTATATACATATTGTCGGATATCTGGCAGCATACGGGCTGGGATTCCATCATTTACCTGGCCGCATTGTCTGCAGTCAGTCAGGATCTGTACGACGCGGCAAAGGTTGACGGAGCAGGGCGTTTAAAGCGGATGTGGTATATCGAACTGCCTGCATTGAAAGAAACGGCAGTTGTCCTGCTGATTCTGAGACTTGGAAGCATAATGTCCATGGGATTTGAAAAGACCTACTTATTGCAGAATAACTTAAATCTTGCCACATCGGAGATCATTGCTACCTATGTATATAAGGTTGGGCTGACCGGAACTCCACAGTATAGCTATTCTGCAGCAATCGGCGTATTTAATTCCTTAGTTAATGTGATCTTGATTGTGACCTTCAATAAAATCAGTAAAAAAGTAAATGGTTCGGGACTATGGTAGAAGGAGAAGAAAATGGGTAAAGATCGAAGCTGGGAACTTCCGGATCCCTTTTTGAAGCAGGGCGGAGGAAGGATTACGAAGAAAGAGGAATGGCATGCGCAGAGAGAGTACTACAAGGGGCTGCTGGAAGAAAGATTTTATGGGAAAATGCCCCCAAGACCTGACAGGCTGTCAGGAGAGCGTCTGCTGACGAAGAAAATCTGGAAGGGTAGCGGCTTGTATGAAAAGGTACGGATTCAAACAGGCCCCTATGGAGAGATTGGTTATAATGTGCATGTTTTCAGGCCGGTCAGCGAGGGAAAAACTATTCCGGTTGTCATCCCGGCAGGAACCTTTTTCAATGAGGATATTGCCAAAATGGCAGTCAAACAAAATTTCAGCATTATGAGCTTGGAAATCCAGGAAGCGGCCCCTGACGACAGGGAAAAATATCAGGAGGGCAGCTGTCGGAAGGCATATCCGGATTATTCATGGAGGGCATTGGCTATGTGGGCCTGGCTGCAGAGCCGCGTGATTGACTGGCTGGAAACCCAGGAGTTTGCGGATATGGAAAAGGTGGTGGTCACAGGTCATTCGAGAATGGGAAAAGCGGCACTATGCTGCGGAATCTATGATGAAAGAGCGGCAGTCACAGCACCTGCAGGTTCGGGCTGCGGAGGTATGGGGAGCCTGCGTTTGAACGGAAGCCGTTTGGGGGAAGGAATAGGAAGGGCGGAAAGAATCGGCGTCATGTTAAATCCCGGGAATTTCAGTTATTGGCTGCTGGAGGATATGGCGTCATATGGCACAGCGGATGGAGTAACTGCTTACCGGGAAAATGAAATCCCGTTTGACGCAAATATACTGGGAGCCTGCATCGCTCCGAGAGGGCTTATCCTTGCAGAGGGACTGGATGACATTTGGATAAATGCTTTTGGCACCCAGGCCGCATGGCTTGCGGCAGGCGAAGTTTATGAATTCCTGGGGTTCCCGGAAAAGTGTGCGATTCACTATAGGGAAGGCGGGCATGAGTATAATGCGGAGGACTGGGCCGTTGTTTTGGATTTTTGCCGGGTGATATTGAATGGGGAAGATAAGAAAACAAATTATAAGATCATAAGTAATAAGGAAGTAAAATGTGGCTATTCCTGGAGAAATCCGGGACCTGAACCTGTGGAGAGTGAGCCAAAGACAGTTTACAGACAAAAAGATTGGAGTTTTTTATAGAAAGAAGGAAACCGGATGAAAGTTAAACTATCAAATCTGCCCTTATATATCCTGGGAATCCTGCTACTGCTAATCGTCGCATATCCGCTGTATTTTATCGTAATCGCATCTGTTTCGGATCCGGCTATGGTAATGAACGGAGAAGTATGGCTCTGGCCGAAAAAAATCAATCTGACAGGATATAAGGAGCTTTTTCAGGTGAACAGAATCTGGACAGGCTACCGGAATACCATTATTTATACAGTTGTGGGAACAGCAGTGAGCATGCTGGTTACAGTGCCTGCCGCTTATGCGCTTTCTATTAAGAATCTGAAGGCCAGAAAGTCTGTCATGCTTTATTTTATGTTTACCATGTTTTTTAACGGCGGACTGATTCCGACCTATCTGGTAGTTGCCCAGACGTTACATATGGATAACAGCTTTTGGGTTATGATACTGCCATTTTGCCTGAATGTTTACAATATGATTATCATGAGGACTTTTTTTGAAAGCAGCCTGCCGCAGGAATTATGGGAGGCGGCACAGTTGGATGGTTGTTCCCATGCCTGTTATCTTATAAAAGTAGCGCTGCCGCTTTCAAAAGCGGTTTTATCCGTAATTGTACTTTATTATGTAGTAGGAAAATGGAATGAGTATTTTACAGCCCTGATTTATCTGAGAAATGATAAGCTTGTACCCTTACAGATCGTACTTCGGGACATACTGATACAAAATGAAGCTTTTACCGGAGCCCAGATGGGAGCGGCAGGGCTGGAAGCCAGTAAAAAGGCTAATTTGATAAAATATGCATCCATTGTGGTGGCAACACTTCCGATGATGATATTATATCCGTTTTTACAGAAATATTTTGAAAAAGGCGTCATGATAGGCGCAGTCAAAGGATGAAGGAGGAAAAGTGATGAAAAAAAAGTGTATGGTAGCAATGCTGACGGCAGCTGCTTTAGCAGTGTCAGGGCTGTGGGGATGCGGCAGCGTACAGGACTCCGGAGAGGATCCTGTATCGGAAAGTGTTGCGGAATCCGGCACAGAACAGGAAAATCAGGCAGGAGAATCTTCTGCAATTGATACAAGCGAAAAAGTGGAACTAAGGATTATGGTACAGACAGCACTTGATCCGGATACGCTGCCCATGTTTAAACAGATTGAGGAAAAATGTAATGTGGATTTTGTCTGGGATGCAGTGGAATCCGGTTATAGTGAGAAAAAGGCGGTAGTATTGGCAAGCAATGATTTGCCGGACATCTTTTTTGCAGGCCTGACGACGGATGACATCGTGGCTAATCCTGATCTGTTTGTGGATATGACTACACTCTTGGATTATGCGCCAAATGTACAGAGCATGTTTGAGGAGGTTCCTCTTACCCAATATGTCAGTACGTATGGTGAAAACGGAATTTTGTCATTGCCCCAGGTTATAGGATTTAACCCCAGAAGCTGGGAAGTGATGATGATAAATAAAACCTGGCTGGATAAGCTGGGATTGGAGGTGCCATCCACACTTGGGGAACTGGAAGAGGTGTTGAAAGCATTCAAGGAAAAGGATCCGAATGGGAACGGAAAAGCAGATGAAATTCCAATGGACTGGCCCTGCGAATATGGACATGGGCCTTACTGCCTGACAGGGGCTTTTGGACTTGCGGATGATAAAAATAAAATAATACTGAAAGATGGTGTTGTGGATTTCTTATATATCACAGAAGAATATAAAAATGTGACTGCTTATCTGCATAAGCTTTATTCCCAGGGACTAATCAATCCGGAAGTATTTACCACCACCGACTATTCTGTGGCAAATGCACTCAGCAGTGAAGGGGATGCAGCCCGGGTGGGATTTACCTTCGGCTGGTCGGTAGAAAGCCGTACCGGGAAGTTTACAGATGAATATATAGTTCTTCCACAGCTGAAGGCAGATGATAGTATTGAAAACCCTTTGTGGGCCTGTGGTCCAAAGGAACGCGTTAATATTGAAGTGGCATGTGCCCTGTCAAAATCCTGCAAAAATCCGGAACGTGCCATGATGGTAATCAATGAATTCTACAGTGAGGATTTTGCCCTGCAGGAGTATTATGGCTCATCGCCGGAATTTGTAGAAAAGCAGCCGGACGGAAGCTGGATTATTAAAGAGCCGGTAAATGGTACAATTGAAGAACAGAAGCTGAAGAATGCATTAGTTAACAGAGGACCCTGCTATACGTCACCGGATCTGGAAAGCCGGACAACCCTGCCAAAAGAACTGCAGGCAAGATTGGATCAGGATAATGTTTATGCGGATCAGAGGCCGGAGGATAACCAGATTTTTCCCACTGTAAAATTTGATAATGAAGAGACGGAAGAATTGACCTATTTAAAAACAGATATTGATAAATTTGTGGATCAGAAATCGGCAGAATGGGTAGTAAACGGCGGTATCGAAGAGGAATGGGACAATTATCTGGAACAGCTTCAAAAGATGGGGCTTGACAGAATGAGGGAAATCTATCAGGAAGCATACAATGAACGAATGGAAAAATCCAAATAATGGAAATATGTGAAAAAAATTTTCACAGGCTTTTGTATTTGCTATAATTATTGCTGACCGGCCGGACTATATTCCGGCCGGAAGGCAGCAGATACAAAGGCCTTTATGTAGTTAAAGTGCGGGGGCGGAAAGATGGAAAAAAAGAAACAGATCAAGGGGGGCATGTCTTTTGCGGTTTCCTATCTTTTGATGGCTATTATTCCTATGGCGGTGTGTGGTATTTTCTTCTATCCAAGGACACACAGCCAAATTTTTGAACGGACAAATACCAGTTCCATGCAGCAGGTGGAGCGTGGGCTGGAAGAACTTGACAGGCAGCTGCAGATTATCAACAACATACCTAATGTTTTTTTTCAGAACGAGGAAATCAACCGCTCAGATTTGGAAATCGAACCGTGGAAAAATCTGGTTATATCCAATGAAATTAAGAAAACAATAGTCAATAACGGGCTGATTGAAGAGGTTTTCCTATATGCAAGAAAACACAAGTATTTTTTCAGCGGTTATCAGGGCAATTTTCCGTTGGATAAGCTTCAGCAGTATGGCGGGACAGTGGGCTTTCATTATGAAGATTGGGAGATGAGTGCCATTTTAGATACGCTGGAATCCTTAAACGGAACCTGTCAAAGACCGGCTGAAACAACCATACTGCGAGGGAACCTCCATAAGAATATCATAACCTTTATTTCCACGATACCTCAAAATAACAGATTTGCATATGCAGCTACCATGGTTATGGTGGACGGAGATCAGCTGGCAGGCTTACTGCCGGATTCCCAAGACCCTGAGGGCTATGGATATCTTATTTTAGACTCCAATCAAAAAATGATCTATCGTTCTTCAGGCATAAAAGATTCCCTCTTTCATAGGATCACCAATTATGGAATTTCAGAGGCTGTCCAACACCGATCGATAAGGCTGGAGGATAATTGTCTCCTCAATGCGGCGCAATCGGATTCCTCCGGCTGGATACTTATAAAGGTAACAAATTTGGTGCCTATGATGCAGGAGATTCTGGAGCTGGAGTACAGCGTCATTTTCGTGATGCTTGGTTTATCCGTAGTCCTTGGCTTCCTGGGATATTATTTTATGATGCTTAATTTCCGGCCATTGGAACAGATCGTTTTACAGCTTAAACAGAACGGCAATGACCGGAAGGGGAAAATAAGAAATGCCTGTTATGAGGAAATCGAACGGGCAATACGTATCCTTCAGGAGGATAATTCCCGTATGTCCGGCAGCCTGCAGCAGACAAAACCCAGGCTGAAGAAGCATCTGTTTACTGAGCTCATCTCTGATTCCTTCAAAAAAGGCCATCCGGCAGAATATCTGGCCGAATTGGAGACAGCGGGTTTTACGGTAAACGAAGGATATTACCGTATTATGGTAATCCAGTCACCCTCGGAAGAAGAACGGGATGTCATATTATCAGAAATTTCTTGTGAAGCGAAAGGATTTCTCTATATGTTTTCGGTGCCGAAGAGCGGCAGTATCCTGTTTTTGTTCGGAGACAGGGAGGAAGGGGGGAAAGCTTCGTTTGCGGAATGGTATGGAGAATGTGGACAAATGAAGCAGACAAGGGCAGGGGTTGGGGATAAAGTGGACTCATTACTTAAAATTTCCCAGTCCTACTCCCAGGCTTGTGCTGCCCTTGATTATGCATTAATGAGTACAGATAAAGGCGCGGTGGTGTACTATGATGATCTTCCGGATTCTCTGTTCCAGGTTCACAGCTATCCGCTGGAACTGATTGAATCTCTGGCTTTTGCCGTGAAAATGGATAAGATAGAAGATACAGAAAAAATAATGTACCAGATAGAATATATGATACGGATGAAGGAGTTTCCACCCTATTATATCCGTGCTTTATTTTTTAATGTGGTAAGCATTTTTATGGAAAAGCAGAAAAAGGCGGAAGAGTCGGCTCAGCTGGAGCCCGCTGCTATGCGTATCCTTTCACAGCAGCTTTCCTCCGTCCAGATGATTGAAATTTTGAACGAGCTTTATCAAACGTTCAGGAAAAAGGCAGATGCTTTTCATACAAAAGAGAATGAGTGGATGGCTCAGGTCAGGCTTTATATCGGGGAACATTATGGAGAGAGTACCTTATCCCTGGCAGAGGTTGCCTCGCATATTGGTATGTCCCCTACCTGGTTCAGCACACTATTTAAGGAAAAGAGCGGGTGCAACTTTAAGGAGTATGTGGACCTGATCCGCCTGGAAAAAGCGAAGGAGTTATTAGAGAATTCGGAAATGAAAATAGAAAAGGTAGCGGAACGGGTAGGCTATAACAGCAGCTATAGCTTTGCAAGGTTCTTTAAAAAGCACATGGGTGTATCACCGAAGGAATACAGGGATATTAAGGTAATATAGAACAAGCAGGAAGATAAAAGTTAAGTTCCTGCTTTAAAGGCAATAGGGAATAAACATATATGCTGTGCTCCTATGTTCCGCATCAGGATGCTATAGTAAACAGCTTATCAAACGGCAGGTCACAGCCGACGGCAGAATGAAAAATTACTTCAACTGTTTTAAAGAAAGCCAGGGATATTACTCCTAAGATAGATTTTGCATCAACGATGCGGCTTCCAGGGCAATGAAAAAATGCTGCCTCCATCTGCAGATTGTGATATGCTTTGTTGCCTCCCTAATGCTCCGTGTACCGTTGATGTTAGTAACGGTAGCAGAAACTGATGGGGAGTTTGAATCTGTGCTGCCGAAGATACCTTCTATTGGGCCTTATCGGCTCGATGTCTGCGGCAATCAAACCTGCCACATTCAAGGTGCTGCCATCGTGGATCCGCAGAAACTCCCGGCAGGTCTTGCAGGTCTCCGCAAAATTTGCCTTATACGTGTACATCCGCTTCATGCATCCGGTGTCCACGTGATTTGTAATCTCAGAACAGAAGTTATAGAGGATGCACGGGCCCATACCTCCTGCACGACATACTCATATTTTTTAGAGTGGAAGACTTTGAGGCACAAGGGGTATTTGAGGTCGCGGAAGGCGTTCTCCTCGTTCCGCCTAAGGTGGTATAGATCCTTGAAGTCCTCTATGTCGAACTCAATGTCCGGGAGGTTGGTTATGATATTTTCATAGTGCCCCTCTGCCAGATGGATCCTTACCACGCGTAGGGAAATATCGTATTCAGGAAGCGCGTCCGTGAGGTAATCCAGAGTAGAACTGTCAGAAATGTGCCTGTAACTGTCGGCAAGCTCCGGGCGGGACATTTTCTTTTTTGACTGGGAGCGGCTGAGGATGCGATCCACATGGACATCCAATTCCTTTACGCCATCCATGGTGTGGCCCAGGATTCTCCCTGTCCTGCATTCATTACAGCGGATTAGGAAGAACTGTCCATTTTCAATGACATGAGCAAAGTTATTGTAGGAAGCATAACCCATGTCGCAGAAGTAGACAACTTTACGTTGTCTGGTGTGTTACGAAAATAGCCAGACAGTTGATAATCGATTAACTGTCTGGCTATGCACAAGATGCAAGAAACGGTCCTTCATCCATACTTATTCAATTATCATCTATTTCATTACTTCATTTGGACGAAAGCTTTCATAGCTGGACGAAACCCTATCATTCCATAGCGTCCTTTTGCACATAAAAGGTTCTGCGCCCAGTTCCGCATTTCACAATGACCTCCTCATTGGTAAGTTGTTTCAATGCTCCCAGTACAGCAGATCGGCTTCCGCTGGGACAGGCAGCAATCACTTCTGCGCCGGTAAATTTACCAACTTTTCCGGTCACATAGGCTTTTACCACATCATAGACCGTGCTTCGATGACCGTCGGATACCAGGCCTGCTCTGGCTTCAAACTCGGTATAACAGGCAAGAATCATCTGAAGCATATACTTAATGAACGGCGTGGGATCATTCTGTTCCTCATGCCATCCTGCATCAATGCATTCCAGTACATCGTAATAGGCATCCTTGGTTTCCTCTATCTTCTTTTCAACACTGATATACTTACCCACTTCATAGCCATTTTGATAGAGAAGTAATAAGGTAAGCAGCCGGCTCATTCGCCCATTTCCATCATTAAATGGATGGATGCACAAAAAGTCGCAGATAAAAGTTGGAATCAGAATCAGAGGGTCAATGACCTCCATGGCCAATGTCTGACGATAGCTTTCACAGATGGCCTCAATCGCTGGTTCTGTTTCATAAGGAGCCAGCGGAATAAAGCGTGTAACAACAGTCCCATTTGGTTTTGTCTCATTGATAGAGTTTTGTGTGTTCTTTAATTGACCGCCATATGACAAGCCGGCATGTTTTAGTAAATCACGATGCAGTAGCAGAATATAGGCCGGCTTGACTGGAATATAGTTATGGCTCTCATGGATGGTATTCAGTACATTCCGATATCCAACAATTTCACTCTCATCCCGGTTTTTTGGCATGGTCTTGTCATCCATTAACTGTCTGATTCGTGTGCTTGTGGTGACAATGCCTTCAATTTTATTGGAGCTTTCGGTACTTTGTATCCGTGCAATTTTAACCAGGCGTTCCAACTCCACAGGCTTCTGCCGCACATATAGTTCCTGCCGTCCTTTATATTCATGAATTTTGGCAACATAAGTAAGAATTTCGCTATCCCACATCCGATCTGCCAATTTCATATAATCAAATGTTCTCATATCCGTACCCGGCTTTGACAGAATCTTATCGTCCAGCCCTTTGCCCTTTCGTCCATATTATAGCTTAATATGGACGAAATATTCAATGGGTAGATGAAAAAATAAATGCCCAGGTACAGTTATGCAAGCTCAAAAACGCCGCCCCGCCATTAACTGTTTCATACCTAAGCAGTTAAAATGGCAAATGACGGGCGGCGGCGTTATAGTTCCGGGTCTGTTCTGTTGAATTCATTCGCGGTTAAGCCTGCGCCTGCTCGCTTTAGCTGCATTTCAGAATCCGGTTAAAATTGTCCTCGGTTATCCAGCCCGCCGCTATATCCTCATTATTAGATATTTTCTGAAGCGGAAACTGCCCTCCAACGTTTTAATGTCGGAAGAAATTGCTGTAGCTGTATTCTTGCCTCTTGCTCTGTTAATTGCAATCCGGCAGCTTTGTTCCATTCGTCCAAAGCCTGTAAATTGAGTTCGATTATTTCCTCCATCGTAATATCTTGTGTGAAATTTCCCCGTTGATAGCAAAAAGCACAAAATTCCTCCGATTTGCTTCCGTCCTGTTCTGTCCCTTTATCGCTATCGTGTTCCAAGGTCATTCCGCAACTTTGGCAAAGCCCTGCCGGATACCCCAACAGTTGGTCAACGGATATATTAAAAGTTTTTGCTATCAGTTTAAGCGTATCTGTGTTTGGGATAGTGTCTCCGTTTTCCCATCGAGATACGGCCTGCCTTGTGACGAATAACTTTTCTGCAAATTCGTCCTGGGACATATTCAATCTATTGCGTAGCCCTAAAATTGCATCCTTTGTTTCTATAGTAGACACCTCCTTTTTAGATAATTTTAATACTTGACACAAGGGATCACAAGCAACTTGTTGTTGCTTATAAAATCTTTGGGGCCGTGTCCCACCTGGTATGGAGCAGGGGTTCACATATTTTCACCAGTGTGGGTATCAAGTGGTAACGGAAACGCCGAAAAGGAGGGGCTACAAGATGATGTTACATTAGCGACGTAATCAAAGTCTAATCCAGTTTTATACTGAAATCGATTATATTGGCTTAAAGTTTTGCGGTTATATCCTTAAAAAGTATTTATATTTTGAAGGAAATGCGATATCCTATTAAGGATAGGAGGTGTTAATTATGATTAACCGACCCATTTACATTGATAAGATTATGGCTTATGTGAATACGCCGTTTGTCAAAATTCTGACTGGAATACGCCGCTGTGGAAAATCAACTATTCTAAGAATGCTGATGGAGGAAATAAAAAAACGGGGCATCCGCGATGACCAGATTTTACACTATAGCTTTGATTCTCTGGAATATGAGGATATTAAAACGGCAAAAGCTCTGTTCCCCCACTTGAAACAGCACTTGTACTCGGAGGGAAGAACCTATCTTTTTCTTGATGAGATTCAAGAAGTAAAATCATGGGAAAAAGTTGTAAATTCCCTCATGGCAGATTATGATGTAGACATTTATGTGACCGGTTCAAATTCCCGGATGATGTCCTCCGAAATATCCACCTATCTGACGGGGCGTTATATTGCATTCCGCATTTTCCCTTTGTCCTTTTCAGAATATATGCTTTTCCGCAAAGAGTACACGGAAATTCTTGATCCTCGCACAGAGCTTGCTAATTATCTGCGGCTTGGCGGTTTCCCTGCGGTCCATCTGCAAAAATATACATCGAACGAAGTCTACACCATCGTTAAGGATATTTACAATTCCACTGTTTTCACTGACATTGTAAGGCGCAATCAAATCCGAAAGGTGGATCAACTGGAGCGTATAGTGAAGTTCACCTTTGACAATGTTGGAAGGACTTTTTCCGCCGCTTCTATTTCCAAGTATCTGAAAAGCGAGAATCGTTCGATTGATAACGAAACGGTTTACAACTATCTTAGCAAGCTGGAAAGTGCCTATATTCTTCACCGCTGTTCCCGTTTCGACGTACAGGGCAAAGAAATTTTAAAAACCCAGGAGAAATTCTACTTGGCCGACCCGGCGCTGCGTTACAGTGTAGTGGGGTATTCACCGGACAGTGTGTCTGCTATGCTGGAGAATGTGATCTATCTGGAATTGCTGCGCCGCGGATATGAAGTGTACGTTGGGAAACTGGATAACACGGAAATAGATTTCCTTGCCGTAAAGCAGGAAAATAAGGTGTATATTCAAGTAGCCCAGGAGATCGGATCTCCTGAAACAGAGCGGCGCGAATACGGCAGACTGCTTGATATTCGGGATAACTACCCGAAATATGTATTGCGGACAGACGTTTTTGCGGGTGGTAACTACGAAGGGATCAAGACCATGCACATTGCAGATTTCTTACTGAGTAATGAATATTAAAAAGGGAAGGATGCATTAGTGATAACAGAGATAAATTTATGAGAAGGAGGGTGTGACCGACATCGGTCACACCCTCCTCAGGAGGAAGGGGCCAACAGGAGCGGCGCGACGGACAAGTATCTGGCAGCCAATGCCTTTTATGCAGCCTCCGCATCGATCGTATCGCAGGCAGCCCTGATATTGGGGAAAAAAGAAGACGCGGAGTATTACGGACAGCTTCGCCGTACTGTGGGGGACGCCTTCAGGCGGGAATATATTACGGCCACAGGAAGGCTGGTCAGTGAAACACAGACAGCCTGTGTTCTCGTCCTGCATTTCGGCCTGGCGGGAGAGGAGCACAGAGGACGGATAATGGAGGCTCTCGTAAAAAATATTGCAGCGCACAAGGAGCATTTGTCCACCGGGTTTATGGGGACGCCGTATCTATGCCATGTGCTGTCTGAAAATGGACAGCATGAGCTGGCGGGAATCAATCAGCTGGAGCCGGGATTTCGGCGGATACAGATCAAACCCATGCCTGTCAAGGGAATCACCCGTGCCAAAGCATCTTTAAAAAGTGCATATGGCATGCTTGAATGTGCCTGGATTTGTGAAAACGGAAAATTTACAGTGGATTTGCACATCTCTGTAAATACCAGGGCGGAGGTCTATCTCCCGGAAAAGGATGAAATGCTGGAACTCGGCTCCGGAAGCTATCATTATGTGTATGATACAACGCTGGACTTGACGACGGACCGTTTCAGTACGGAAAGTACTCTGGGACAGATTCTGCAGGAGCCGGCAGCGGTGGAAATGCTGGAAGGCCTGGCACCGGGAATGCTGGATAATCCCATGATTGGATTTGCGAAAAATATGAGTATCGGTGAGCTTTCCGGACAGATGCCGCCGGAGGGGAAGGCGTTGTTTGAGGCTGTGATTGCTATGCTTAATGAAAATGAGGGATAAAGCACGAAAAAGGAAATGTACTATATGTGCCAAGACTCCGAAAAACGGGTTATTTTATCTTAGTTAGTAAATAGCTGAAGGAGATAATACAAATGTATAAGACGCTGCTTATTAAAAATTCCATAGAGCAGAATGAGTTTGATGAGGATTTGTTTCAGGAGCTTTCTATCACTTTGCTGAATTGTATTATGAAGTTTAGGATGTGATTACTGTATTCCAGTTGTATCGCTGATGAGGTGTGAAAAATCGTGTCATAAAAGAGGGATACGCTTCTGGGGAAAATAGGATTTACTATTGTAATAATGTAAAAGAAAGGGGCAGCCACACGTATTGGTGTGAACTGCCCATAAAATTAATTAAATGTATTAATCCGCCCTTGCCACCGTCATCATAAAATACAGTATTTGCTGCTGCTGTTCCGGCGGCAGCATTACTTTTACTGCAGCAACAATATCATCTGCCGTTACTTCTTTCTCAGCATGCCCGGCACGCAGCTGAAGCATCGTGCCTGAAGCTGCCTCCAACGCTTCCGGAGGCATCATCTGTGCCCAGGCTCGCCATATGTTCCGGGCTTCTTTTGTCCATTTCACCTGGCCAAGACAATCCGGAGTATCAGCCGCCTCTTCTTCTATTCGGCAGGAAAGGATATCCTCTGATGTAATCTCTCTGTCCTGAGGCAGTCCAAGACGGATGTACTGTTCCAAAGGCGCGCCAGCTTTTTTCATTTCCCTTACAAGCAGATTCGCCATTCGGGCTTCAAGATGGGCGTCATCTACAGGGCAGGTCTGTCTCGGATCTTTTTCTACATCATAAAGCTTGGTGCCGAAATTTACCGGATTGATATAACAGCCCTTTGCCGGGACCTTCAGTACACGACAGCCTTTGCTGTTGGGGAGAGGATCTGCAAATTCGGCTTTGCGTAAATCTTCAATAGAAAAGAATTCCCTCATATGCGTGGGCATCAGTGTATAATCAAAGCAATTGGCGGACTGGCCGGCAAGCGGAGCGCGGAAATAGGTGTACTGTCCGTCGGTAACGGCTACATGGCTGGCATGGAAACCAAAGAGCACAGAATCCCTTACCGGTTTATTTTCCCGGATCAGCGGCAGCAGGCTGTGGCCCTGCATATCATCGGGAACAGGAACTCCGAAGAAATCCAGAAGTGTGACCGGCAAATCCAGAGGGCAGGTCAGGCCGCTGCGCCGTTGACCATGGCAGCGGCTGACAGGGTCGTAGATGAATAAGGGAGTATGGCTGATTTCTTCATAGGCAGGCATGACGGTTTTTCCCCACCAGTCATGTTCGCCCAGCAGAAATCCATGATCCGTGTTCACAATAAGCATGGTATCTTTCCATAAATCATGTTTATCCATGCAGTCGAGAACCTTGCCCAGATAAAAATCACACATGGATGTGAGAGCGGCATAAAGTCTCCTTACATAAACAATGTCCTCCTGTGTTTCCTGCGGCCGTACAGGATCATAGCCGGGCCAGTCTGTTTTATTTCCGGTATATTCGGCAAGCTCCGGATACAGCGACTGCCAATCCGGCTGTGTGAAAAAGGGTTCATGGGGATCAAAGGTTTCTATTTGCAGGAACCAGTTGTCCGTATCTGCATTTTCCTCAAGAAAGGCCAGCCCATCGGCAAAGGTTCTGGCCTGAGGCATATCACTTTCCGTAACCTGCCGGCTGCGGTTGGCTTGATCCTGGGCTTTCCGCAGGATACCGGCAGTCTGAGGATCTTTCATCCTGTCTTTATATTCCGCTGTCAGCTTTACCATGCTACGGTCAGCGCGGCAGAAGTCGCCCTCCTGTCCGCGGTGGCATATCCAGGAATTGTAGCGGGAGTGATAGGTACATCCGCCGTCTTCCCAATAGTGGTAATGATCGCTGACCAGCGCAGTATAAATACCGTGTTTTTTCAGCTCTTCCGGCATGGAATCATCGAAGGGCTCCAAAGGCCCCCAATCCCGCTGAAGAAAATTGACGCGGCTGTTATGGAGATCCCTGCGCGCAGGCATGCAGGGGAGACTGCAGACATAATTGCGTTCGAAGGTAACGGAGTTTTCTGCCAGCCTGTTAAAGGAGGGAGTTTTCACCCAGTCGTTACCGTACGGTCCCAGAAAATTCCGGCAAAGGGTGTCATACATTACCATAATTGCTTTCATTGTGATATTTCCTTTCCAAATTCAGTTTTTTCAGCCTGTCTGTCTTTTACCAGCAAGGCGGATAGAAGAAAAAATATAAGAAACGTTATAAATGTACCTACAGTCACGTCCGACAGAAAATGTGCGCCGGCAATGATTCTTGCGGTCATGACACATAATACCCAGGCAAAGGCAATACCGTATAACAGAGAGCTCCTTTTCTTCAGTGCGGGAACCATTTTGCCAAGGAGTATGATGCCGATTAACATGGCGCCTTCGGAAGCGTGTCCGGAAGGGAAGGACTTAAATGTATCATCCAGGGGATTGCCCAGCAGGCGGTACCATGGCGAAAAACGTGTAAAATCGTCAAGTATACTGTAAAAGCGGGGTCTTCCCCAAAGGTTTTTGGCAAATGACAGAATTTTTCCCACAACAAAATACAAGAGGATAAAGGTTAGGGCTATTCTGATTAGTGTCTGGGGATCATTCATTTCCGCAATCTTTTTAGCACCTGACAGCATTAAAAGGTAAAGAATAACAGCCACAGCCAGTACGGCTATTCTGCCGGAAAGACCGCAGCCCATATAATAGGTGCCTATGGACAGCGGCAGTGCAGCATAGATAAAGGAACATACACCGCAGATAAGAAGGAGCAGTATACTCAGCCATTTGATATTTTTGGGCCGGGCCATTAAAATCAGCATAAAGCCAAAGGATACCAGCAGCATACCAGGTGCCTGGCCAAACCAGTAAAAAAATTGAGCAAACAGATTTTCAGGATTATATAAAGCCTGAGATATCTGCAGATCGAAAAAAGTGCCGCATAAAAGCAGAATGGCGAGAATACCTGTTAAAACTATAAATATTTTTTTGTTCATTTTCTATTTCCTCCCTTTTGGAATAATAATAAGCCGATTTCCGGCAGGCACTTTAGGCCGGCGGCTTTATGGCTGATTGTAAAGGGAGAAAAGAAAAATGTGTTATCACAAATTAGTGATTTTTGTTGCCTATTCCGATTCTTATCAAAGTAAGGGAATATTTGTCAGGAAAAGGGAATCCGTGATATGGGCCTTTATTCCAGCTTGTCCCTTTTCTGATATTCTCCGGGGGTCATTCCGGTGTATTTGCGGAAGGTGGAACTGAAAAAACTGGGGGAGGAAAAGGACAGCTGTTCACTGATGTCGGCAAAGGTAAGGGAGGAGTTATCCAGCAGCTGTTTGGCTGATTCTATTTTCTGCTGTTTGATATGGCTGCCAATGCTGCGGCCTGTTTCCTTTTGAAATTTTCCGCTGAGATAATAGCTTGTATAGCCCAGTTCCCGGGCCATTTCCTCCAGGCTGATTTTTTCTTTAATGTGCGTTTCAATATATTCCATGCAGGAGGCGGTCAGAGGTGAGTAACGGAAGTTCTGCCTGCACTGATGTACCCGGCGGACAAAGGTTTCGCACATTTCACCGGAGCAGTTCTGGACCTCGGCTACATTGACACAGGCCTCCAGCCGCTGGATATAGTAGTCGGCCAGGTTATAGGCGCCTTCCGGTGAGACACCCCCAAATATGGCGGCCCTGCTGGCCAGCACTGTAAAAACGATTCCTTCATCCTTTGCCTGACGAAGCGGATTGCCAGGGCACATGGAGCCGACATGGCCGGAAGCAAATTTAGCGGCAGCCTCAGTCATACTTTCCAGGTTGCCTTCTTTGATTCGGGCAAATAGTTCCTGTTCCGCGAGCCAGGTACCGTGCCAGCTGGAGCTGGTCCAGTCCGCATCCTCAAGGGAATCCCTGGATTCGGAGGCCTCAATCGCCACACTGATGTGGGAGGCGGAAACAGGGGTTCCGGTTACGCTGTAGTGAAGCATAATACCATAACGGATAGCGGTATTCAGGGGAATTGTCGGGACAAGGGCAAGCTGCCTGAGAAGCTCGTTTATCAGATCCGGAGACAGCTTCATCTTTCCGCAGAGCTTCTGCAGATAAGTCTCTGAGGCCTCCACCGTAAAGAGCGGACCAAGAAGATGGATAACGGAAATGTCCCTGTCATCCGTTTGTGCTGCGGCAATCCAGGCAAATCCCATATTGTCGTTCAGGATGACCGGAAGCCGGGACCTGGCAAAATGTTTTTCAGCAGCAGCACTGCAGAAGCTGATTTCAAAAATATTGTAAAAAAACTGCTGACTGGGACAATTACTGTAAATCAGAGAAAAATCCCGGCCAAGACACCAGCTGTAAATTTGCTGGGCATATAAAAACATATCTCTCATAGTTTCCAGACGTGCAATGGATTCGACCATGACTGACACCCTTTCCTAACTTAATCGTAAATATACCGGTTGTAACAGGCCAGACATATCTGGGCAATTATTGCACAGACCATCCGGCATCCATACGGTTACATTTGGCATATATATTCATTAAGCAGCTCCTCATCTTCCTTTCCGGTGCATTCAATATATCATGATCTCTCGGAATCTTGATTGATCATGCCAGAGAATCTGGCAACTGAACATTGAAAAGCAAATATTATCCATGATGGAATAAAATTCAGAAAAAAGTGTACGAGAAACAGACATAACTGTCGCTA
>OJJT01000120.1_pt1 | contig 60281 bp, 52 predicted proteins | sample 1596281 | NCBI WGS metagenome assembly OJJT01 (sample SAMEA4350145, study PRJEB24818) | metagenome | biome: human; feature: gut; material: faeces | place: Denmark | collected 2013-09
CTGTTATCTGTTGTTTTTTTCTTTTTTATGGCTGTTAACACCTGCCTTCTTGCTATTTTTTTTTTTTTTTTTTTTTTCAAGCAGAAGACGGCATACGAGATTTCTGCCTGTCTCGTGGGCTCGGAGATGTGTATAAGAGACAGGGATTTCGCCAACGCGGCTGGAACTCCTCAGACAGCGACTGGCGTCTGCTGTCTTCGTCAGACAAGCCGCTAGGGGCGGCGGAATCCTGGCCTTTCGGGGCAGTAAGAAACATCACCGTTTTTTCCAATGGTTCTGTAAACACTCCCCGCCGCCCCCGCCCTGGGACCGAACATGGCTGGCACCTCACTGGCTGGCCGGAAGAATATTGAATACCACTACTAAATAGTAGGATAAAGGATTGGGGGGCTAAAAAGGGCTGTGGATCCCGTAACTGTAGTGATAATCTGCAGGTGGGGGATCCACAGTCATTTTTATATTAATGTCATAAACTATTTGTGTTGATTTATTGGTAGATCTTCAGGATTGTGGATTGTGCGGGCAGCAGGGTGAGGCGGAGGGTGTTGGACTGGGGTTCTGTTACTTTTTTGGTCCAGAGGTCTTTTACTTTGTAGGGGTGACCGGGGGTGAGGCCCAGTTTTTCCAGGGGGATTGCTACAAGGCGCTCGTCGGACAGGCTGTAGTTGAATACTGCGGCTATTGTGGCATCCTCGTCTTTGCGGACGAAGGTGTCGGCGGCGAATTCTCCTGCGGCTCCGGAAACAGGGCGGAAGCTTTCGCCTTTTCTGGCTATGGCGTTGATTTCCTCGTTTGTCAGGATCGTTCTGGCGCGTTCCCTGGCTTCGGGGATTCCGTAGTCATCGCTGGTGAGCATCAGGCTTCCGCAGATCACGCCGGTGTGGTAGCGGGTCCTGCCTTCTTCCAGTGTGGTGGAGTGTTTGTCGTAGGTTTTGTAGGTTACGATGTGGTCCGGGTCGTTGAAGCGGTAGAGGCAGTCGTTCATCCACCAGAGGTAGGTGATGCAGTTGTTCAGGTAGGCTGACTGGTCCAGGCTTCCGAAGGCGTCGCAGGATATTCTTCTGGCGTGTCCGTAGCCGTGCGGCATTATGGGCGCGATGGAGAGGCTGATAAAAATGGGGTAGCCTGCCCGTTCTTCGGAGAGGCATTTTGTGAAATGGCTCATTCCATAGTTGAAGGCCTGTACGCCGGTAGTGATTTCTTTGTTGTAAAATACGCCTTCGCGGCAGCCATGGCCAACAAAGTCGGTTTTGACACTGCGGAAGCCCCATTTTATGATGTTGTCCGTTTCATAGGAGATGTAATCCAGTGTGCCCGGATGTGTGGGATCCAGGGAATACAGGCCGTCTATCTGGGGAAGGATCTTTCCGTCTTCGTCACGCAGGAGAAGGTCTTCAAACAGGTAATTTCCGTTGGTGCCGGGCACTTCCTGTTTAAACTGGTGTTCGTGGGTGATAAAGGGGCTGTAGTATGTGCCCGGTTCCTGGCCGTTTGCTTCCGCATAGGCCACGGAGTCGCGCATTTTGTTGGTAAAGCGGCCCCACGCCGCATCGTAGTTTACATATTGTTTGCCATCCGATCCCTGGTAGGTATCCTTGATGGATTTCATAAAGTCACAGGCTTCCTTATATTTTTCAAAGGATACCTTGCCCATCAGGGCTGCCCAGCTGTTCCAGCCGAAGATTACAGGGCCATTCCAGGGAAGGGCGGGACGGATCGCCGCATTGGCTTTTCCATATACCGCAAGGCCGGACTGGAAATCTTTGAACCAGCCCAGGAAAATACGGGCGCTGCTGATCTCTTTCCCGGTAAGATATCCGTGTCTGGCGCCGTCCAGATCCCTTGTGTCTTCCGTTGCTACGCCGGAGATCGCTTCCAGGCACACAATGCTTCCGTCCTTGTCGGTTTTGGCGGAAAAGCCGGTCTTCCAGCAGTCGTGATCCACGGAGCCCATAACCAGGCCGGACGCGGCCTCCTTAGGATGGATTACGGTGAATTCATAGGACATGGAAGAATATTTTACCGGATAGTCCACGAATTTTGCCCATTTATCGTTGTCAAAAGGGGCAGAGAGGAAGCGGATTTCTTCTCCTTCCATAGAAAGGACCGGCTGCTCTCCATGGCCGCAGACAGGCGTCATGCAGTTGGTGGTGATTGTATCAGGGCTTTTTGCGGTCAGGCGGATGGTCATGTATTCTTCATAGAGGTCGAACTGCTGTATCAGCTGTATCCTGCCTCCGCCCTCATGCACAAACTCCGCCCTGCGGCAGCTTCCTATTTCGGTAGTAACCTCCGTCTCCCTTTTTTTATGCAGCTTCATATCCGTTGTTTTCAGGCAGGTGCCGTCCTGCAGCTTTACCTGCGCATATAAATCCCTGCATTCCCCTCCTGCAAAGCGAAGGGTAAAGCGTCCGGTTTCTTCGTCTAAAATCAGGCCTTCCCAATTCATACTTAATTTTCTCCCCTCTGTCCGCTCAGGCGGGCATTATTTTTTCTTATCCTTTTGTGATTCTCAGAATGGTTGACTGTGCGGGTATTAAAGAAACCCTGATAACTCCGCCGTCAGCCTTTGTTTCCTGTCTGCTCCACAGATCTCTTATTATATACCTTTCCCCGGCGGAAAGTCCCAGCTTTTGCAGAGGGATTTCCATATGGCGTTCGTCCGACAGGCTGTAGTTAAATACTCCCACCAGCACCGCGTCCTCCTCCTGCCTCATAAATACATCCGCTGCAAATTCTCCCCGTGCGCCCGATACGGGGCGGAAGGCTCCGCCTTTTCTGGCCACAGCGTTTACCTCTTCATTGGTAAGCACCAGGCGGGAACGTTCGCGGGCGGCAGGTATGCCGTAATCATCGCTGGCAAGCATCAGGCCGCCGCAGATAACTCCCGTATTCATACGGGTAATACCCTCTTCCGGCGTCGTGGTATGCTTGTCATAGGTTTTATAGGTAACGATATGATCCGGATCATTAAAGCGGTACAGACAGTCATTCATCCACCATAAATAGGTGATGCAGTTATTCAGATAAGCCGACTGATCCAGGCTCCCGAAGGAATCACAGGAAATCCTTCTGGCATGGCCGTAGCCGTGAGGCATAATCGGGGCAATGGAAAGGCTGATAAGAATGGGATAACCGGCCCTTTCCTCAGAAAGGCATCTTACAAAATGGCTCATTCCGTAATTGTAAGCCTCCACCCCTGTGGTAATGTCTTTATTATAGAATACACCCTCCCGGCAGCCATGGCCCGTAAAATCTGTCTTTACCAACCTGTACCCCCATTGTATCAGCTTTCCGGTCACATATTCCATATATTCCAGCACGCCGGGATGGGTTGCATCCAGTGAGTAAAGTCCGTCCACCGGCGGAAGCACCTCTCCATGCTCATCCCGCAGCATCAGATCCCGGTACAGATAATTTCCTCCCGTACCCGGCACCTCTTTGTCAAACCAGGGCTCCAGAACAATGAAAGGGCAGAAGTAAGCGCCTGCCTTCTGGTTGTTTGCCCCGGCATATTCCACGGTTTCCTGCATTTTGTTGGTAAAACGTTCCCAGCCCGCATCATAGTCAATATACTGAGTGCCGTCTGCATCGTGGAACGTATCCTGGATGCTCTTCATAAAATCACTGGCTTCTTTGTACTTTTCAAAGGAAATCAAAGGCATCAGCGCCGCAAAGCTGTTCCAGCCAAAGGGCGTGGGCCCCTTCCAGGGCAGCGCAGGCCGGATTGCCGCATTGCAGGCCCCGTAGGTCTTCAGGCCCTCCTGGATGGAATCAAAGTACCCCACGAAAATACGAGCGCTCTTTATATTCATCCCGTGCACATAGCCATGGGCTATGCCATTGAGATCCCTGGTATCCTCCGTCGCCGCGCCGCAAACCGCGCGGATGCCTGTTATGCCGCTTCCTTCTTCTGTTTCCGCCAGAAAGCCTGTTTTCCAGTGATCGTGATCCACGGAACCCAAAACCAGCCCCGCTTCGCTGTTTTCTTCATGAAGCGCCGTGAATTCATAGGACATCCGAGCATGTTGGATGGGATAATCCACGAATTTTGCCCATTTGTCATTGTCAAAGGGCGCGGACAGGAAACGGATGTCCCCCTCCATATCCAGTTTTCCTTCCTCTCCGGGGCAGAGCGGCGCAATATAGTTGCTCTGAGTTTCCCGGCTGCCAAGCAGCGCGGCGGATACGGTCAGGAAATCTGCGTAAATACAGAATTCCTGGACCAGTCTCCACTCCTGACCGCCGGAATGGAGGAAGCACACCTTCCGGCAGCGCCCCGGCTCCTCATCGCTCTGTGTTTCCGATATTTCATGCTTCCACAGATCCGTGGTTTTTAAAAGCCTTCCGTCCTTAAGCCTGACGGCCGCGCACATATCCTTAAGAGCTCCCCCCAGAAGCTCCAGTGAATAAGTGCCGCTCTCCGGATCCAGGCATATATTTATTTTATCATTTCCCCTGTTATATACCATAATTAACCCCCGTAGTAAACATCGTTCCAATGCCTGTTTTTAATCAGGCCTTAACCGCTCCGAGCATAATTCCCTTGACAAAATATTTCTGGATAAAAGGATATACCATAATGATCGGTATGGTCGCCACCATGGTTGCCGCCATCCGGATGCTGTCCGGCGTCACCGTCATTCCGGATTTCGCGTTTGACATCTGCTGGGATACACTCCCTCCCGTCTGATACTGGTTCAGGATTTCCACCAGCACGGACTGCATGGGTTTCAGGCTCTGGGACGATGTATACAGGTAAGCGTCGAACCAGGAGTTCCACTGGTTGACCGCCACAAACAGACCTATCGTCATCAGAATCGGCTTCGCCAGCGGCAGCACCAGCCGGAAAAATACGGTCAGATCCGTGGCGCCGTCTATCTTCGCCGCCTCAAACAGGGATTCCGGCATGGATTCCACATAGGATCTTACCAGTATCATATTGTATACACTCATCATCAGCGGGAAAATAAATACCCAGAAGGTATTCAGCATGTGAATCCCCTTTAACACCATATAGTACGGAACCAGCCCGCCGCCGAAATACATGGTGAAAATAAACAGCAGGTTCCAGAACTTACGCCCTACCAGATCCTTTCTGGACAGTGAATAGGCAAGCATGGAGGTTGCCAGCACTGCTATGGGCGTTCCGATGACCGTCCTTGCCACGCTCACCTTGATGGAGCCAAGGAATGTTTTCTTGGTGAGTATTTCCATATAGCTTGAAAAGCTCAGCTTTCTGGGAAGGAAATACAGCCCTCCGCGAATGGCATCCGTGGCGTCGTTGATGGAAATAATAAAAATATTCCAGAACGGATATACCGTAATAATAGTAACCACGGAGAGAACGATAACCTTAAGGATATCAAGAATCCAGTCTTCCTTGCTTCTATGTCTGATTTTTCTATTTTTCATGTTCTTACCCCCTGCATATCACAGGCTTGCCTGCAATACAGCATTAATCAGTAGTTTGAAGGGAACCTTCAAACTCTCGTCCTCCCTTAAAACAGTGCCGAATCGTTCAGCTTCTTCGTAATTGAATTGGCGCTCAGCACCAGGATAAACGATACAATGGACTTAAACAGGCCAACTGCGGTGCCGTAGGAATACATCCCGTTTTTCATACCATACCGGTAAGCGTAGGTATCAAGCACGTCCGAATAGTTCAGGATGGAATCGTTCTGCATCAGCAGCTGCTGCTCAAAGCCTGTATTCAGGATTCCTCCGATGGCGAGAATCAACAGAATACAGATGGTAGGCCTGATTGCCGGAAGCGTGATGTGAATAATCCGCTGCACCCGATTGGCGCCGTCCACCTCCGCCGCTTCATACTGTTCCTGATCTATGCCTGAAATCGCCGCCAGATAGATGATGGCGTTATAGCCCATGACCTTCCATGTATTGGCGATTGCAATGATCCACCAGAAATAAGGCCCCTTCTGGAAGAACAGGATATCCTCATCGGTAAAATGAAGGAACTGAAGGATATCGTTCACCACACCGTCACCCGAAAGGAAGGTGAGGAAAATATTCGCCGCGATAACCCAGGAAATAAAGTAGGGAAGATAGGATGCGGTCTGCACGAACTTTTTCATCCGCATACTGCGCACCTCATTCAGGAAAATAGCGATCAGGATAGGCGCCGGGAAAGAAAACAGCAGTGTCAGAAGGCTGGTAGCCAGCGTGTTGCGCATAATCATTACAAAATCGTTCTGAAAGAAATATTCAAACCAGTCCACCCCCACAAACGGCGCTCCCAGCAGATCGTGGAAATACCCTTCCGTTGTGGGCGAATAGTTTGTGAAGGCCATGTAAAGCCCGGTCATTGGAGCATAGCATATAAAAACAACCCAGACAACGGCCGGCAGCATCAGCAAAAACAGATATCTCTGATTCCACAGTCTGCTTTTCAGCGGTTTTTTAGGCGGCTTCACTGCAGCACTTTTCGCCATATTAATACCCCCTTTTTTTAAGAAACGCGGTTTGTTTAAACCGCGTTTCTAATAGCTTCTTATGTTAATAAGTACCGGCTGTCCTAGTTATCCGCATTCCAGATTTCCATACGCGCTGCGTAATTTTCATTGATTTTCGCTTCTACCTCTTCCAGGCCTGCGGCTTCGCAGTCAGCGAGCATCTGATTATAAATCTTATCCACTTCCTCCGGGGATGCTGCGTTAATCATCTTCGGATAAGCCTGCTTGATGATATCCTGAACTTTCTGTGCCTTCAGGGCTACAGGATCGCTTCCTGTAGGAATCAGATTGTCAAATTCAGCGGTATCCCAATAGGTATTGGTCAGATTCTTATCCGCCCAGGTCGCTGTAATGTCTTTTCTGGACATCTGCATACGGCTGGGAGAACCGTCTTTATGGGTGGAGGCATTTCTTACAAACCAGGTCCATCTGGTAATACCGGTCTCTTCACGGGTCTTATCCAGATTGTTCTGCAGTCCGTCAAGAATTTCTTCGTTGGGTACATAGGTGTCACCGTCCTTTGTCCAGTGCACGCCCTCGATTCCCCATAACATCAGATCCTGACCCTCCTGGCTTGCGCAGTAGTCGATGAATTTCAGGGCGGCGTCAAGGTTCTTACAGTTATTGGTAATGGCAATGGCATCCCAGCCCAGGGAAGAACGCCCGCCCAGTGTTGTCTTATCGGGATCATAGCCTTCAGGAACCACTTTATAGGCAAGGTAGTTGGCATCCGGTCCTACGGTGCTGTTCAGGCTGGAATTCGCGGTCCAGGCAGCCCAGTATGCACCGATATATCCCAGAATATTCCCGGTTGACAGCTTCTGGTTAAACAGTTCATCGTTATTGGATACCCATTCCTTTTCCAGGAGGCCTTCCTCATAAACACCATTGATAAAATGCATGGCTTCCAGATATCTGGGATCTCTGATTTCCCAGTAAAGCTTTCCGTCCTTTTCATAATAGGTTTTCATACCATACATGCCCAGGATGGCTCCCTTGCTGTCCTGTTCGTCCCCAAGGGTCAGTGCAAAGGTATTTTTCCCGTCAACCTCAGGATATTTTTCCTTATACTGGCGGAATACCTCCATGATTTCAGATGTGGTAAAGGGTTCGTCACTGTCCGCCCTTTCCTTGCCCACCAGCTCACACATGATATCGTATCTGAGAATAAATCCGCTTACCGGGTCGGGATCCATTCCATACCAGTTGGATAAATAATAGTTCTGTCCGTCAGTCCATCTCGTTTTCTTCAGGGTGTCACCGTACATTTCCTTGACATTAGGCATTTGATCGAGATAATCCGTCAGGTTAACAAGCGCTCCCGCTTCAATATATTTGTTTACAATATCGCTTCCCCTGTCCATCAGTACAATGTCGGGATAGTCCTTGCCGGCCAGCATAAGCGCCAGCTTCTCCGCAGGATCTCCCGTCGGGTTCACCACCTCGATATTGATTCCGGTCCGTTTCATCAGTTCAAGAGCTACGGGATCGTCAAACTGCTTGGAACCCGAGTTCTTATCGAAAAAAGTGAGCGTAGGCGTTTCCCCGCTGTCTGCCACAGATTCCGCTGCGCCTGCCGCGCTCTCTCCCCCCGCTGTTGTTGTGCTGCTGTTTCCGCAGCCGGCAAGCATGGAAACTCCCATTGCCAAGGTCAGAAACATTGCTATAGCCTTTTTCATAGTAACCTCTCCTTCTCTGTAAGATATGTACAATTAATAACTTTTACGTGCTTATAATACGTCGTTTTTAACGATACATACATATTAAAATTTAACACTCCATATAAAAATTACACATTTTTATACCTTTCAGAGAATATTTATATAAAAATATAACAATATATGTTGAAATTTTACAGTTTATCTTTTTCCCCGCTCCGGACAATAGGCAGTTTTATTAAAACCCGGGTTCCTTCATTTATTTTACTGTACACTTTTACCCCGTAGTCCTGCCCATATTGCAGCTGGATTCGGATGGAAACATTTTTCAGCCCAAAGCCCCTCACTGCAGTCCGGATTTCGGAATTGATTTCCTTTACGGTATTTTCATCCATCCCCACCCCGTCATCTATAATGGTAAATACCATATAATCCGCCTCCTGCTTCAGTGTGACTTCAATATGAAGGACCTCTGTTTCATCCTTCATTGCATGATAAATCGCATTTTCCACAATGGGCTGGAGTATCAGCTTGATAATCAGACAGTCCATCAAATTCTCATCCAGATCACAGGTTATCTGAATGGCATCGCCGAAGCGGACCTTCTGTATTTCAAGATAATTCTCAAGGAGCTTCACCTCCTCCCTTACCGTAAGAATATTTTTCCCCTTATTCAGGGAAATCCTGTAAAACAAAGCGAGATGATCCACCATATCGGATATTTCCGAGTTCCCGCTGCGTATCGCCATGGAGGTAATTGAGGAAAGGACATTATACAGGAAATGGGGGTTGATTTGTTCCTGAAGCAGGTTCAGCTCCGCCGCCTTACGAATCAGCTCCTTTTCATAAATATCCTTAATGAGATGCTTCACCATAAGGCTCATGTCAGAAAAAACCTCTGCCAGAATGCCGATCTCATCTCTGCCTCCGTCTTCAATTCTTTCACCGAATACGCCGTCCTTCATCTTTTCCACGGATTTTGTCAGATCCTTGATCCTGCGTGTAATGAGTATGGAAATAATAGCAGAAAAGACCAGTGACATTCCGATTGCCAGCAGTCCAAACATTATGACGTTCTTCACGGAGGTACGGATATTCATTTCCAGCATGGGAACGGAAACAAGGGAAAGTATTTTCCAGCCCTGGGGGCTTGTTACGGAGCTGACCAGCATTTCCTTGCCGTCATAAACCGCCGTATCACGCCTGTTATTCCCGATTTCTCCCTCATAGCCCTCCAGTATGTCATAGATGGAACGCCCTGTAAGGGACTTGTCCGCACAGGATACCACATGATTTTCCTCATCCAGAATCATCATTTCATCATCCCGGGATACTTCGGAAATCACACCCAGAAGATGCTTCTCATCAATCTCCATGCGCAGGACATTCCGCAGGCTTCCATAGCTGTAATAATCCAGTGAGCGCACCAGGTAAAACACATAATTTCCGTCCTTATTTACTCCGCCCCGCATAAATACCGGCTTTCCATTTTCCGCCCTGGCGCGTCTGTACCACTCCTCCTGTTCGATTTCCTCCGTCACCTTATAGATAAAATAATAATCCTGGGCGATCGTCTGATTGGTGGTATAAATGGAAAAAGTGTTCACATCCGAATTGATCGCCATCATCGTACCGAAATAGTTCTTCAGGTAGTAGTACAGATCCTCATACCCATAATTGGTAAAGTCCACAGAAATCAGATCCTGGACCTGCTTATTCATGAATATCAGTGAGGAAGCGCTTTCATAACCATCCAGAACCATATCCATGTTATTGCTGGCCCTGGCAAGGTTTTCCTCCATGTTGCCATAGCTTTGTTCCAGCAGAATTTTTTCCGTATTCGTATAAGCATAGACGCCGAAGCCCACAATGGGCACCAGGGAGGTAATCAGAAAACCGAAAAAGAACTTCCAGCGCAGGGAGATGTTTTTTAATGTCATTTTAAGCTTATTCATTTTTTAACTCCTCTTACGTATATAAAAAACGGCTGTTCCCTCCGTATCCTCATCAAGGTACAGACATGAAACAGCCGCATCCGCTCACCCCAGTATTTCCAGCCGGTATTCATTGGGAGACACACCGAAGCGTCTGGCAAATACCGAACAGAAATAAGAACTGTTTTCATAGCCTACCATCCGGCTGATCTCCTTTACCTTGAGCCGCCTGTCCGTTAAAAGCGCGCAGGCCTTTTCCATACGGAATTCCACAATCCATTCATTTATCGTGGTTCCCTCGCTCTCCTTAAACAGGCTTCTGACATAGTTCGGACTCAGCCCGATATCTGAAGCAAGCGCCTCCACGCAGATGGAATCCCCGTAGTGTGCCTCCACATACTGCTTTACACAGCTCACCACATGCTCGTATTTCCGGCTCTCCTCCGCTTTTCTGTCTCCCAGCCTCCTGATTCCTTCCAGTCCGTTTTCCAGACAAAACCTGCGAAGCTCCTCCAGATTCAGCGCCTGATATACGGCAGCTTTCAATTCCGGTTTTCCGGGAAGCCGCGTCTCCTTCTTCCGGGCCGCACAGGCATCATAAATCTCCGACAAAAAGAAGCTCATTTCCTCCAGGATATAAAAACATTTTCTTGGGTTATTATTCAGTTTATCAAAATATTCCAGTAAAAAAACTTCCAGCCTGTCCGCCTTCTTTTCCAGGCACTGGGTGTGAAGAAGCTCCTTCATTTCTCCCAGTATCCGGCGGGATACCTCCCTGTTTTCTTCCTCCCCTTCCAGAAGCTTTACCTGCTCCTCCAGCTGCCTGGCGCTTATTACATTTCCGCCCGGCACATAAAAGGCGCGTTCCCGTAGTTCCTCCAGAAACCGGACCGCATCATAAAGCTGATCTACGGACAGCTTTTCGGGATAAAAAATTACGCAGGTATGCAGCCCCAGTTCTTCCAGCCTGGCGCAGATACGCTCTGCGGATTCCCTGAAATCCACGAAATAACGGACCAGATAGTAGGTACCCTTTTTACCCCCCCCCGAATGGAATACACCACCTCGGACAGGCTGTTTTCCACCTGTTCCATGATATAATCCTCCGGGCAGGCCTTGGTGGTAACAAGCCCGAACCATTCCTCCTTATCCCATTCACAGATATCAAGGAACTGCCGGCAGGCCTCCCTGCCGGACTCGCCCTCGTTATCAATCACCTTGCATAAAAGCCTTTTCCCATACACCCTGACAGACTTCTTCAGCAGCTCCTCTTTATGCAGAAGCTCCTTCACACGATCCATGGCTGTCCTGATTTTATCAAAAGAAAACGGCTTCAGGATATAATCCACGGCCTCCACCTGAAGGGCGGCCTTGGCGTACTCAAATTCATCATAACCGGTCAGGAACACCACCTTCGTGGTACATCCGTCCGCATACATCTGCCTTGCCAGCTCAATTCCGTTCATTACCGGCATATGTATATCGGTAATCATCACATCCGGCTTCAGCCGCAGTACCTTATCATAGGCATCCCTTCCGCTTCTTGCCGTATATACCCTGTCAAAGCCCAGTTTCTCCCAGGCAATATAATCCCTCAGGGTTTCCAGCTCCAGTCTTTCATCATCCACAAGCAGCAGACTATACATTTTTTATCCCCCCGCACAAACGCAACTGTCATTCATGGAAAACACTATGGCTTCCCGCTGCATTTATTATATTGAAAAAAGGGAGATTTAACAAGATGGAAACCCTCGGCAAACCTGTCCTACTGGTACATTGTGAGGTATTTCGCAGTATTTTCTACCATTGTGTTGTACAATATTCTGGCATCCTTAAGACCCAGCTCCATATTGGGGTCCATACAGAAGGCCTGGAACGCCAGCTCCAGATCCCGGCCCATGGCGGCCTCCACGGTCATTTCCTGAATACCGCATACCCTGCTTACAAGCGGGTACACGCTCTGCGGTACCGGCCCGGCAAATACAGGCCGGACAGAGTCCGCGCTAAAATGTGCATTTGTTTCCACAACGGCGCCCAGCGGCAGGTTGGGAATCTGGCCGCAGTTGGGTATGTTCACATTGGTCACCAGATCGCGCAGGCCCAGCAGGGAACGCATCTGCTGCACCCCTTCCTCACCGGTCTGATTGATCGTCATTTCCTCCTCGCCCTTGTAAAGCCGCTCGCTCCTGGCCAGACGGTTCTTCAGATCTTCCTTCCTCCAGGATACCGGGGTCAGCTTAAAGCCCCAGGAATGTGCGGTTTCTTCATCCTTCAGATACCATGAGCCGGGACAGAATTCCGCCAGATGCCTGTCGCCCGCCGCTGCAATCGCGCCGTATTTAAGGAACAGATCCAGCTTGACCTGCTCGCGGCTGTCAAAGAAACGGTTCAGCCAGTTTTCATCCGCCTTTTCCCCGAAGCCCTCATCCCTGTATTTCAATGCAAACTCCCGGTAGATGGGGAACAGATCCATATTCTTATACTGCGCTGCCGTAAGCCAGGTAAAATGATTGATTCCTACCACATTTACCCGGATGTCCTCTCTCTGCGCCCCCTGGATGCCCTTGATATCCTCCAGCGCCAGGCCCAGAAGCTTCTGGGTTCCGAATACCTCATGGCAGCAGCCAAAGGCCTTGATTTTGGGAAATACCCGGTACAGCGTCTTCACGCATACTGTCATGGGATTGGTATAATTGATGACCCAGGCCTGCGGGCAGTATTCCCTGATGGCTGCGGCAAATTCTTCAAACATCGGTATCGTGCGCAGCGCCCTCATAAGGCCCCCCGGTCCCGTGGTATCCCCAACGGACTGGTAAATACCGAATTTTTCCGGGGCATGGACATCGCTTTCCATTTCGTCAAAGGTGCCCGGCATAATGGAAATCACTACGAAATCCGCCCCTGTCAGCGCCTCCTTCATAGTTTCCACCGCTTTATAATTCCACGCGGATCTGCATTCCTTCAAGTCCTTCATTTTGTTGCCGATGCATTCATTTCTGGCCGCAGCTTCCCTGTCGATATCATACAGGAATACACTGCCGCTCATATCCTGTGCAGCCGCCAGGTCGCTCATAAGCCCCCATGCCCAGCCGCGGGAGCCTCCCCCGATATAGGCGATTTTAATGTCCTCCGCTCCGTTGTCCGTATACCTCATAATACTCATCCTCCAAATATTTTCTCACTGTTCAGTAATTGCCCAACCGCTTCGCACTTACTGTCCGATAGCATTATACTAGCACGCAAGAAATAAGAATACAGCAAAATAAATGCTTATTTTATAAAAGAACCGTTCAGATATTGCTCTTTATTTTTTGGGGTTATATAATACGGATGTAAAAGTTTATCCGGCTTCCCCCATGCTTCGGCAATGCGGCTGACAGCCGGAAAAAAACGGAAAATCTGCATTCCAGTATGTTTTCCAGGAGGAAAAAAGGATGCTTCACACAGCCTTTGAGCCCTATGAAGAATTTCTGGTGGAATATATCCGGAAGCCGGAAAAAAGTGATATGAAGGTACAGCATTATCATGACACCTATGAGATTTACCTGCAGATATCCGGGGATCGGACCCTGATTCTGAATGATGTGCGCTATACCCTGAGGCCGGGGGATTTGTATATCCTCAAGCCCTTTGAGATTCATTATACGGAGAGCCGGGAATCCGACTCCTACGAGCGTTATATTATCAATCTTCCCGTTCCGGTACTGCATTCCCTGCTTACCGAAGGGGAAACACGCCTGCTGCTTCATAAACTGGATTCCTGTGTGCTGCATTTATCCGACGAACAGGCGGCTGTAGTGCTGGAACATTTTAAGAAAGCGGATGCCTGCAATAACAGAAGCGGTTTTCTTGCAGAAAAGCTGCTTTGCTCCGTCATCCTGCAGCTGCTGGTACTGCTGGGTGAGCTTTTGGAGGACGCAGGCGCCCAGGATACTCTGGACGGCAAAAGCATCCAGCCTGAAATCGTATCCGTTATCCATTATATCAACACCCATTATCAGGAAAACATCACCCTGGATGCCGCGGCCGGGCTGGTCCATATGAGCCGTTACCATTTCTGCCGCCTGTTTGGCAGCGCCACCGGGGCCACTTTCCTGGAATACTTATACAACGTCAGGCTTTCCAAGGTACACCAGCTGCTCCTGGACACCCGGCTGCCCCTCAGCCAGATTGCGGAAAAATGCGGTTTTACCTCCACAGCGCACCTTTCCCGGGTCTTCCGGGATGCCTACGGTGTCTCTCCCAGGGAATTCCGGAAGTCTGCGGCAGAGAAGGAGCCGCCGGAGCAACAGTAGCGGCCAAAGCTTCCGATGCCGCCAAAGCAGCCTACGGTTCCGCCTGCTCCTGAAGAAAGCTGTAGAAATGCATGATATTCATATCGCAAGGCTCCTCCTTCCCATGGGTTCCAAGGAAGCCAAGCATCCGGTGACAGCCATGATCCGGGGCAAAGGCCAGCGCGGTACGGTGTCCCTTCCAGCAGTCCCTGATTCTGTCGTAAATGCCGCACCAGGTATCGATATTCTCATCAAGAGCCTGCAGCGCGCGTTTTCCTTCCGGCGTCCTGCGGTGCATATAGTAATCATAATCCCCGTTATACAGAACGATAAGATCGTAAGTATCCTCAGCAATCAGCCCCATCGCCTTTTCATTACATTCCTGTTTTGTGGGATAGATAAAATAATCCACCTGCCTTTCCAGAAAAATCAGGGAAATGCTGTCCCCCTGCGTGGAAATAACCGCCACGCGTTTCCCTGCCTCCGGCAGCCTGTCAAAAACAGTTTCCACTCCAAGCACCGGCTTCTCATATTTCATAATCCCATGCTGCGCCGGCTGCAGCCCGCTGTACATGGAAGCGAAGGCCACCGGCGTGACAGGCGGGACAACGGAACGCATGGGAAGCCTGAGCGCCGCCCGCTTTTCCAGCTGTGCAAAATGCGCCCTGTATTTTTCATAAATCCACATCGCCACCGCATCCGGATGGTACATAAAGACACGATCGCAGCCCCCTGCGCCATAGAGCTTTTCCGCCTGTGCAAGCACCCGCCTGTCAGGCTCCGCCATTTCCGCCCCCTTTTTTTCACCCAGCAGGGCTAAAACCGTTGCCGCCGTCTGTGTAATGCAGATTTCATTCAATCCGGCCATTATCCTGTCCTCCCGCTTAATAATTCTTACGAAACCGCAAGCAAAGATCCTATAGTGGACAGCAGGGAGCTGACCACCACAATAACCTGGAACGGTATGGTCCCCAGCCTTCCGCAGATAAGACTGCTCCCTTCATGTTTTCTGGAACGGTTATAAGCAATGATAATACCGATTCCCGTCAGCACCTGCACCACACCGGCCAGCCTTGTAAAGCCCACAAAGCTCTCCACGCCGATAAGCGCGATAACAAGACAGGGAAGGGAAGCGGCCAGCCAGCTTTTTTTCACACCCCAGCCGGTCTGCTCATTTACGATATCACGCAGGTTCAGTGTATTGGCCCAGAAAGATGTGGCAAGAGCCAGCAGGGAGAAAATATATCCGATAATACTCACCCAGCCGCCCAGATGAAGGGACAGATCCACCAGCGCGCCGTTTTCCGTCACCCCGCTGCCCGCCCCCAGAAGCGTCATAAAGGTAATCAGCAGAATCAGCCCCACATTGATTCCCGTACCTGCCGCAATGGAACCCATAATCTGATTCCTGTCCCCATTCAGCCCCTTTACCACCTGCGGCACGGACATCACCGCGGAAAGAGAGAAGGATACCATGCTGTAAAGCGCCAGCAGATTGGAAGCAGAAACAAAACTGGCCGGCAGAGGGCTGACATCGGAAATCAAAGTTGCGATAAACAGAATACCAATAACCCCCACCATGGAGAATACCGCAATTTTTTCACAGATTCCCACCAGCTTCATACCGATATAAACCACGCTCGCCGCAAGCACATAGAAAAGCAGCATCCCCGCCGCGGACGGCAGGCCGAACCAGGCCTCAAAGACAGCCGAAGCCCCGGCAATAAACCCGCTCACGTTCACCACCACGGAAAAGCCCAGCAGCCCGAAGGCAAACCAGGTCGCCGCCTTTTTCATCCTGCCCACAAAAAGCTCCTTCTCAAAGCACTTAATAAACTGTGCCCCGCCATTATTGTAGGACAGCTCCGCTATCATAAAATGCATCACCAGGTTAATCCCGTACACCAAAAGGATAATCCAGAGAATATCATACCAACGGTTTCTGGACGCAAGAAAGGGCACCGACAAAATACCGGATCCCACTCCATGCCCCACAATAATGCTTGTTGCCTCAAAAAAAGTGAGCTTCGATTCACTCCTGATTTCCTTCATAACCACTATCCCTCCATTAACCGCCCGCTTATCCTGCGCTCAATACCACCGAACGGCAGGGAGCTCGTTGTTAACACCCTTAGAGGCCAACACCTGATGGATATCAATGATTCCATTATGGAAGGTTGCCGCGCAGGAGGACAGATAAAGCTCCCACATACGCAGGAATTTTTCATCAAACATCTGCTCCGCCTCTTCCATGTGCTCCCTGAAGTTATGCTCCCAGCAAAGCAGCGTCCGGTTATAATGAGGGCGCAGGTTCTCCACATCCAGGACATGGAAATTATCATCCGCCATGCAGGAAATCATTTCCCGCAGGCTGGGAACCACACCGCCCGGGAAAATATACTTCTTTATCCAGGGATCTCCGGGATGCTCCTTCAGGGCGCTGATAAAATGAAGCAGGAACAGGCCGCCGTCCTTCAGCGCCTTTTCCACACAGTCTATAAACAGATGGTAATTCTCACGCCCCACGTGCTCCACCATACCAACGCTGACCACACGGTCGAATTTCTGCCCCATGGCGGGCAGATCCCGGTAATCCATCAGCTCAGCCGTCAGATAATCCTGTAACCCTTCCTTTTCTATCCGCTCCCGGAACTCCCTGTGCTGCTCCTTGCTTAAGGTAATTCCGGTTCCCTTAATATGGTATTTTTTTGCGGCCTCAATCAACAGGAACCCCCAGCCGCAGCCGATATCCAGAAGCGTCATGCCTTCCTTCAGGTACAGCTTCTGCAGAATGTAATCCACCTTATTTACCTGCGCCTGGTACAGGGTGTCGTTCTCACTGCGGAAATAAGCGCAGGAATAGCTCAGTGTTTCATCCAGCCACAGCTTGTAGAAATCATTACCCAGATCATAATGGCTGGTGACCTCCTTCTCCTGATTCTTCTTGGAGGTAGAGGTATGGATAAGCTTCTTCAGCGCATGCTGATCCGCTGAGAATTTTCCCATCTGACCAAGGAAATGATCCAGCGCCTGGTAAAGATCGCCTTCTATCTCAAGCTCGCCATCCATATAGGCCTCCCCCAGCGCCAGCGACGTACTCGTCATCAGTCGGGAAACAGGGATGGGATTCCTGAAAATAACGGTAAAGGACGGCTCTCCCTCACCAATATTGTATTCATGCCCCTGGAACCGCACCAGGAAAGGGTAGTCTGTAAACTTTTCCAGAAATTGTATCATTGCTTTTTCTTCCATCACTTCAAGCATATTATTCCTCCTAACTTGTTTGTTTGCAGAAAGGACGTTTCCTGTCTGCCGCGCTCTTTTAATAGTATTACACATTATCTGGAAATATTTTCAAACTTTCCTGCTTTTCCTTACTGGCAGATTATCAGGCCCTCCACTGTTTTCTCCATATCTATTACAAAAAGGATTTCCTTTTCATGCCTGCAGATTTCCTTTCCCGCCCAGATACCTGAATCGCCCATATCCGCGGGGCTTTCCACCGTTTCAGCGGTTCCGGCAGGCAGGATATAAGGATCTCCCGTAAAAAGGATGCCCAGCTGGTATTTGCCGCAGGACACCGCCAGCAGCAGGCTGTCTTCCCCGGGATCCTCCTCACTGTGCAGCTTTATCACCGGAATAATATTCCCCTTGTAGCTGCATACGCCGGCGTAATACTCCGGCATACAGGGGATGCGGGACAGCTGTATCTGACAGCACAGTTCAGTGACATACGCCGTCTCAATCGCATAGCTTTTATTTTTCCCCGGAATGCAGAGCAGTTCTCTGCTGCTGTAAGCTTCCATATGCATCCTCCTTTTCATACAGGCCTATCAGGATCTCTGTATCAATCGCCGCACAGACCGAGCCGTTTCCCATGATGCTGCAGCCGCTGATTCCCGTCCGTTTGCGGAAGCCCAGACCAAACAGAGGCGGCAGCTGTTTCACCACGATCCGTTTCTGCTCATACATATAGTCTACCATGATACAGCCTTCCTTTTCATTCCCTTTTACGTAGACAACAATGGGATGCTCCGGCTCCTCCGCCTGCAGATGGTAAAAGCGGTTCAAATTGATGAGCGGCACCATCCTGTCCTCATACAGAATATAATCTTTCCCATTAATATTCTCCACGTTGTCCCTGTTTTTCTCCAGATCCAGGAAACGGTATACGTGCCTGGCCGGAACGGAAAATCGGCAGTCCCCCACCCTGAAGCGGATGCATTCCATAGTGGCCAGGGACAGAGGCACCACAATGGTAAAGGTGGTGCCTTTCCCCTTCTCACTGTGGATATACAGGTTGCCTCCAACATCCTCCAGCACATTTTTGACCACGTCCAGGCCCACGCCTCTTCCGGAATACTCCGTCACCTGCTCATTGGTGGTAAATCCGGGACTTAAAATCAGTTCCTGGATTTCCTGCAGATCATATTCCTCCTCCGGCCTGGTAAAAAGCCCTCTTTCCCTGGCTCTCTCCCTTATTTTCACTTCATCAAGGCCAGTCCCGTCATCGCTCAGCGACAGCCGCAGCTCTCCTGCCGTGCTTTCTGCGGAAAAAATAATTTTCCCTTTTCTGCTCTTTCCTGCGGCCTCTCTTTCCTCCGGCGTCTCAATCCCATGATCCACCGCATTCCTGATAATGTGCAATAAAGCCTCGGATACATATTCCACCACGCTTTTATCCGCTTCCAGATCCCCGCATTCCAGAATGAGATCCGCTTCCTTGTTCTGATCCCTGCAGATATCCCGCAATATACGGCGCAGCTTTGGCACTATCTTGTTGATGGAAACCAGACGCATTTCCATCACGTTCCGTTCCATTTCACTGATCAGCCGGCTGATCTGGTGGGCGCTGCCTTCCTTGATTTCCTCCAGCCCCAGGCTCTCCAGCTCATTTTCCAGCATGAGCATATGAAGCATCAGCTCCCCGGAAATAGACTGCAGCCTGTCCAGCCTGTCAGAACGCACATTGAAAAATTCGGTCTCCCTGCCTTCCGCCTGTCCGTTTTTCCCATTCAGCCCGTTCTTTGTAAGTTTTCCGTTTTCCCCTAAAGGAGCACTTTCTTTCCCGGAGCCGTCCATACCCCCAGCGGCTTCGTTTGCCGCAGGCTTCGGCCCTTCTTCTGCAAGAATCATGCAGTCCGCCACAAAAAGTCCCCTTCTCAGGCTTTCCAGCACTTCCGCCTTGCGCTCTGTTTCAAAACGGATAAAAACACCGTTTTCACTGATATAGCCACAGCTTTCCCCGGATTTTTCCAGTTCGCCGGGCCATGTCTCCACCACAGAGCACATGCCGCTTATCTGGCGCACCAGCATAAAGGCTCTGATATTTTCCATCCGGCAGCCGTTTTCAAACAGAATACGCACAATGGTGCCGCCTTTTCCGGCCATAGTATCCGGTATTACGGGAATTTCCTTTCTGATATCCCCTGCGGCCTCCTGCGCTTTGCCTGCCTGCGGATTCTCTTCCGGGTTCTCTTCCTGATTCCCGCCAGCAGCGGCCGCCTCCCCTTCCGGATTGTTTATTTTTCTCAGATACGCCTCTGTCCGTTCCTCTATCACAGCCGTACTGCGGGGCCTGTAGTCTTCATTTTCCATGTCCCCCAGCTCAGTTTCTATATAATCGGAGGCTGCAAACAGCAGGTCAAAAAGCTCCGGCTCCGGTTTTTCAATTTTGCCGAAATTTTCCCTGTAATATGCAAAAAGATCCTCCAGCTTATGGGCCATGGAGGATAATTCCTGCAGACCCATCATAGCGGAAGAGCTTTTAATTGTATGCATAATCCGGAAAATACTGTGAATATCCTCCCCGGAAAATGCATTCTTTTTTTCCGTATCTAATAAAACCGCACTTAACTGCCCGGTCAACTGCCTGGTTTCAAGCAGGTACACCTCCAGCATATCCTCGGCATCCGCATCAAAATATCCCATACCATTTCCCGCCTATTATTCCTTCTCATACCAAATGCTGCAGTTCTTGCCGGAACGCTTGCCCCGGTAAAGCGCCTTATCCGCACAGTTTATGCTTTCTTCTATTCCTTCCGACTCCTGATATATATGCATCCCTAAAGTAAGAGTGCAGCTGAATTCCACATTTTCATGGAAAATGGGAAACATCTCAACCTCAGTGCGGATTTTCTCACTGATTTGGAAAGCTTCCTCCTCCGTTACGTCAAACAGGATGATCAGGAATTCTTCCCCGCCCCAGCGGACCACCTTATGCTGGCGGCAGTTTCCCTCCAGAATGTTCGCAATACATACCAGAGCCAGATCCCCGGCATCATGGCCATAGGTATCGTTTATTTTCTTGAAATCATCTATATCGGCAAGGATCAGGACATTCTTTTTCTCCTGCTTTTCATGACCGCGGATATCGTCTGCCAGGTCTCCCACCACATAACGGCGGTTATACAGCCCGGTAAGGCCGTCACGGAATGCCATATAGTTCAGTTTTTCCATATTGGTGCGCAGCTCCTGGTTCTGGCGGTTCAGCTCATCCTTCTGATATTTAATCATCAGGTGGGCATTTACCCTGGACTGCAGCTCCCCTCTTACAAACGGCTTCTTAATATAATCACAGGCTCCCATGGAAAAGCCCTTCACCACATCCTCATCCTTATCCTTGGAGGTAAGGAATATAATAACCGCGTCATTTTTATCCGCCTTTTTCAGCTTGTCAAACAGACTGTAGCCGTCCGCATCCGGCAGCACTACATCTAGCAATATCAAATCCGGCTGGTAATTTTCCACCATATCAACCGCTTCCTGCCCATTATGGGCTTCGCAGATAAAAATGGGCGTATCCTTCAATGCCGCCTTGATTTGTTCACAGATAAGAAGACTGTCGTCCACAATCAGCACTATCTGTTTCTTTTGAGTTTCCATCACTCATCCTCCATATGTCATTTACAATACTACCGTCTCGTGTCTTACCGTCCGTACTTCCATTTTGCCGTCCCCGGCATAAAAGCTTACCGTCCTGCCGTAATTCTTTCCGGTATCCTCTGCAATCAGCCTGATACCCTCTTCAGCCAGCGTCTTTTTCACTGATGCCACATTCTGCGCCCCGATTTCCCATTCCGGCCTTCCTGTCTCAAACATTTTGGCCCCGCCGGCAATTTTCGCAGTTAACCGCTTTTTCTCCGCGCCCAGCCGCTCCATTTCCTGAACCAGCCTCCGCACTCCTTCGTCCCCGAATTTATACGGGTTTTCCCTGTTTACGGCTACCGCCTTTTCCGGCAGAATAACATGGACCATGCCCGCAATTTTCCGGCTTTTATCATACAGGCACACGCCCACGCAGGAACCCAGGGCATAGGATATCAGGACCTGCTGCTCCACAGCAGTCTTGCCTTCCGCAATTCCCACGACAATTTTTTCCATGGCATCACTCCCTGAGACTGCGGAGCATCATATCCAGGGAATCAGGCTCCGGAATAAACAGAATCCGGCCCAGAAAAGATTCGCCGCCTAAATGAAACAGATTATCTATCATCAGTATATCGTCGCTTACCCTGAGGAACCGGGACAGGGGAACACTTAAAATGGCCCCGCCCATATCAATGCACACATCCGGCACGGACACTTCCAGCTTCAAATCCATAACCGACGCAAGCGCATTGATATAGGAGCCGCACATAATATTTCCCAGCTCACAGATTAGTGAACGTTCCATTTCTCCGGGATTGAGGAACTCACGCTCCTCTTCCCCCAATATTTTGTTAAGGACCATCATGGTAAAGGTTTCACTGAGAAGGAAGAGGAACATGCCTTCCATATCCCCGCCCACTCCTACCATTATTCCTGTCTGCAGCTCATCGGCGCTGTCCAGCAGAGAGCAGACTTCCTGATATTTTAAAATTTTCAGATCAGGCACGGCGATATCCACCGGGTGCATCAGCATCTGTGAAAGAGCAGTAACTGCATTCCCTGTCCCGATATTCCCTATCTCCTTCAATATATCCCTGGATATCTCATCCAGATCCGCAAACTGGCGCATGCCCCTACCTTCCTTTTCTCCGGTTATTCACTGTATCTACAGCTCAAACTGCTCCACCATCTCCTTCAAAACCAGCGCCTGTGCGGAAAGCTCTTCACTTGCCGCAGCGCTTTCCTCTGACGTGGCTGAATTTCCCTGTACAATCTCGGAAATCAGCTCAATGCTCTTGCGTACCTGGGCAATTGCATCAGCCTGCTGTACACAGACCCCTGAAATCTTATCCACCATACTGTTAACCTGCCGTGCGCCGTCCACGGATTCCTTCATCGTTTCAGCTGTTGAAGCTGCCGCGGTCATCCCTGTGTCCACCGCCTTCGCATTCTTCTCTATCAGCTCCGCCGTCAGCTTGGAGGCCGCCGTCGTCTGGGATGCCAGCCTGCGGATTTCACCCGCCACCACGGAAAATCCTTTTCCCGCCTCTCCTGCCCTGGCCGCCTCTACGGATGCATTCAGCGCCAGAATATTGGTCTGGAAAGCGATATCCTCTATTTCCTTTACGATTTTGTTGATCTCTCTGGAATTCTTCTTCACATGCTCAACGGCCTCCATCAGGCCCTGCATCTGCTCATCACTCTCCGTCAGGCTCTTCCCCACGTTATCGGCCAGCCGGCTGGACTGCACCGCATTATCCGCATTATCCCTGACGCTGTCCGCGATTTCATTGATGCTTACCGCCAGCTCCTCCACCGAGCTGGCCTGTTCGGCCGCTCCCCGGGCCAGCGCCTGCGCTCCGTTGGATACCTGCTCCGCTCCGCCGGATACAAGCTCGGCACTGCTCCCAATCTGCTGCAGGGAGTCCCGCAGAAGCCCGGTTATCTTCTCCATCGCATTCCCCAGCGCGATAAAATCTCCTTTAAAAACCACTTCCGGTCTGTAATTGAGCTTTCCCTCACCCAGGGCCGTCAGCCCTTTTTCCACCTCGGATACATACTGGTTCAGGGCCTCTGCCGTACTTCTGATATCATCAGCCAGCTGTCCCAGCTCATTTTCCGACGTATATGTAAGCTCCGTTTTCAACTGCCCGTTTGCGATCGCGTTGGCGGCCCGTTTTACCTCATCCACAGGATGGACAATGCTTCTGGTAATTGCAACACACAAAACAATGGTAAAAAGGATAATAACCACTGCCAGGGAAATAATCAGCACCACCACTTTAAAATTCATGCTCTGCCCCTCGGCCAGCTGTTCTGCCGCATCCGCGACGCAAAGATCCACAACCTGTTCCAGCAGGGTCTTTACCTTATTAAACTGTACCGAATACTGATTCACATAAATGTCCAAAGCCTGATCTTTCAGTCCCGCCTTCAGCTTTTCCAGCATGTTCGTTCTGACGGCAGTCAAAGCGGCATATTCACGGCTCAGTTCCGCAACCTTATCCTCATCGCTTACATAACCGGTAGAAAGCTGATCCAGCTCCTGGCTCGATTGTGCAATTCCCGTCTCAATATTTTTCAGATACTCCTGCTCATCCACCACGCCATCCGTTGTGAGCACCAGTGTAATATTCTTTCCCACAGACTGCAGGCCGGCAATCATGGCAAGGGAACTCTGTACATTTGCAAACGACTCATTGTACATCTGCTTTGTTCTTTTTGACATGCTTTCTATATTGCCGATGGAAATAATCACAGTAATAATATACAGGAATATAATAATCGCAAATGCATATACCAGCTTGCGGCCTATTTTCATATTTTCAAAGCGTCTCTTCATTATAGCCTTCCTCTTACCGCGGCTTTACCGGCCGCTGTGCCTTCCGTCAGTTTTTTCCCTTATCATGCCGTATCAGGACGATAATGTATATTCCACCACTTTCATAAATTCATCCGCTTTAAAGGGCTTTACAATAAAATCCGATGCACCGAGCATCAGTGCATTTGTGATCATCTGCTCCTGCCCCATCGCAGAGCACATTATTACCTTAGCCGCCGGATCCTTCTTTCGGATTTCCTCCAGCCCGGACATCCCCGGCATGGTAATATCCAGGAGCACAAGATCAGGCTTTTCACGGCTGAACAGCTCCAGGGCTTCCTCACCGCTGCAGGCTTCCTCAATATCCTGGTATCCGCTTCCCTCCAGGTTCTTCCTGATTACCCTTCTCATAAAAAGAGCGTCATCCACTACCAAAATTTTTTTCCCCATATAAACTCCTTTATTTATCCGCCGGCTGTTCCTTCCTGTATACTGCAGGATAAACGGATTCCAGCACCGTTTCCCCCGCAGTAAGCAGCTCGGCATGTCCTATCATGAGATAGCCTCCGGGATTCAGCGCATCCTCCAGCATCCTGACCAGCCGCATTCTTGCATCCCTGTCAAAATATATCATCACATTCCGGCAGAGAATCAAATCAAACCTCTCTGTTGACGGGCGCGGTTCCAGAAGATTCCTTTTTTCAAAGCGTATTCTGTATCTCAGCTCTTCGTTTACCTGAAAGGTTCTGTCATCAACCTGCGCACAGTATTTTTTCTGCCATTCCAGTGGAAGCTTTTCCAGTTCCTTGGCCGGATATTGGCCCTTCTGCGCTTTATCCAGGGCATCCCCTGAAATATCCGTCGCCAGAAGCCGTATATTTCCCATGTATTTATTTGGCCGGCGGCATTCCTCCAGCACCATGGCCAGGGTATAGCATTCTTCTCCAGTGGAGCAGCCAGCGCTCCAGATATCCAGTCCGCCATACTGCCTGCGTTCCATAAGCTTCGGCAGGATCCGTTCCTGCAGCAGCCTGAAATGATCCGGCTCCCTGTAAAAATAAGTATAATTTGTCGTCAGGCAGTTGACCATTTCCGCGGCCATATCTCCTGTCCTGTCCTGATGGAGCATATCCAGGTATTTCCCAAAGGAATTAAGTCCCCTTTTTTCCAAAAGCTTTGTCATACGGCATTCTATCAGAACCTTCTTTTTATCCAGGTTGATACCGTATGCCTTACGCATGTAATTCACAATATCAGAGAATTCCTCTTCCCTCAGCCTAATCACTCTTCTTCTCCCATACCCCGTTTACGGTTCCCGCCATTACGGGCTCCAGCTCCTCCCGGGAAAGACCTTCTTCCCCAACCGCCGCCGCGGCAATTCCATAGACCTCTCCGCCATCGTCCCTGACAAGAATACCGCAGAGCGCCTCCTGTTTACAGTCAAAGCGATAATAGACCACCAGTTTTCCGTTATATACCGCAATTCCCAGAATTTCCTCCGAAGCATCCGGGACACGCCATATTTCCGGCTTCATCAGGATAGCTTCGACCCGCTCCTTCTCTATACAGAGCATCTTTTTCCCGGCCTGTGCCGTTATGTATTCCATAGTTCCCCCGCCGTTCCTTTATTCATTCCTATTGGCTTATATATGTTTAGTTCCTTTTCACCGATTCTTCTATTGTTCTCCTGACAGGCAGGCCGGATCCAGGATGTATGCGGGAATCCTTCTTCCCTCTTGCGTTTCGGTTACTGCAACGGCAATTAAATACCGGTTCCTCTCATTCAGAACCGGTTCCGTTAATTCTAAAATCTGTTCATCATTGATTTCCCTGAGATCTATTATGTCATCAGCCGGCAGCAACAGCTTCTCTTCCGACGCTTCCTTATGCAGCAGGATGCGGTACCTGCGCTTGCCGTTTCCGCCCAAAGCCCCTGCCAGTATGTTACATTCCGCCGCCTCCGCCTCCTCTTCCGGCTTTTCTGCATCCATCACCCGGTCCAGACAGCAGACCGGCAGCAAAAAAAAGAGACCATCCGAAACGAATAAAAGATAACTGTTATCCACATCGTCCATTTTATTTCCTTTCCGCCCTGGACTGTCAAAGCCGTCTGCAAACCGGACTGCGGAGAATCCAAAATTTCCGTCAGCCGTTCCTGTTTTTTTGATACTATTTTAATAATACTTTATCGGAGTTAAAAACTCAAGCATTGCATGAAATTAAGTGTGAAATTATATGAACAAATTGTATTACAAATCCATTAGATACGTGATAGAATATACTATAAAAAAGGACGGTATCCATGCCGTCCGGAACAGGGGGTTTTATCCATGCAATTTCAGTATTTATATGAAACAACAGGCCTTACCGGCGTGGTTCTGTCCGTGGTATGGTACATTCTCATCCTCGCCGCAGGCTGGAAAATGTACGAAAAGGCAAACGAGCCGGGCTGGAAGTCAATCATTCCCATCTATAATACTTATACCTGTTATAAGTTCACCTGGGATACGAAAATCTTCTGGATTTACATCCTCTGCACCGCTCTTGGCGAGGTTCTGCCCTCCCTGCTGGGTTCTCTCGTTTCCCTGGCGGCCACGGTGCTGATGATTGTCCAGCTGTACAAGCTTTCAAAAGCCTTCGGCCACGGCGTGGGCTTCACCGTCGGGCTTTTCTTCCTCAGGCCTATTTTCCTTCTGATACTTGGGTTTGGGGGATCGGTTTATCTGGGAAAGCAGGACTGATGGCTGAGCCGTTGTAATGATTGACGTTAAGAAAGGGAAAGGACTGCCGCGGAATGCGGGGGGGCTTTCCCTTTTGTGTTGTTACTATGTAACCATTCAGCAGGTCAGCGCATTTACCGCACTGACCGAAAGAAAGTAATTCAGGATTTGTCTGGTTTTTTCATATCCGGGATGGGGCTTTATTTCGATACCGGAGAAACTTCTGTATATCATCATCACAGCTAATACCAAACCAGTCATTTCACCTCATCATCACCCTGTTCTTTTTCAAACTGGGAGGGGGTTACCCCCACATACATCTTAAATGTACGCCGGAATGTCACATCATTGGTAAACCCGCATTTCAAAGCAATTTCCTGCACGTTCATATTTTTCTGCCGCAGATAGCGGATTGCACATTCTATCCGTTTGGTAGCCACATATTTCTGGAAGGTACATCCGAACTGCTCTTTAAAATACTTTCCAAAATAGGTGGAAGTATAATGCATAACCCGTGCGGTTTCATTCAAAGAAAGATTGGCATCCGTCAGATGTTCTTCCACATATTGGCGGATCATCTGATTTCTGGCATAATATACCGGATTTTCCTTGGCCACACACTGTTCCATCAGACGGAAGGTTTTCAATCGGAAGGTCTGCAGGTAGCTTTCCAGGCTTGCAAAGCTTTCCGGCTCCAGCAGTTCTATCTGTTCAATAAGATTGCCCTGCTTTTTCTCTCCGAACAGTCCAAGAATCATGTTATTCAGCTTATGAATTCCCGCAAAATAAGCCTCCTTATGAAGAAACCGTGTCTCAAAATTATATAGAAGTATCCCCTGGTATGCATCAAACAGCTGCTGCGCATGCAAAGTCTCTACAGCTTCCGATATCTTTTCCTGCTGCAGGACAGGTACTTCAAAGGCCGCGCAGTTCTGATCACGCTCTTCAATCCGATCCTCTTCCAAACGTATCACTTTTTTATCGGGATAAAAGAAATGATATTCTAAAGCCCTCACCGCCTGATTAAAGGCAGATAAAATATGAAGAATGTTCTCATGTACCCGGCTCACGCCCAGAGCCGCATCCTTATAGCCGGAATCCTCAAAGGTCTGGGCAAGGAATTCCGTAATTTCCTCCATCAGACTTTCTTCAGCGTAGCTCAGAACCCAGATATGATAATTTCCCTCTTCAACAAATGCGGCATGAATCTGGGGATAAATTGCCAGACATGTATCAATTTCTTTAATATATTGTCCGGATTCCGGACTTCGCTTGAGCGCCAGACAGCGATAGAGCGAATATTGCCGCATGGTATTCACATACTTTACTTCATTGGCCTGTGGTTTATTGGAGCAAAGCAATGTATGGAGAATATACTGCTCAATCAGAGGGTTCTGTTCGAATACCGTTACCTCCAGCCGCTTTTTCTGGGAGTCCAGCTCCTCCAGCGCTTTTTCAATGATTTGATACTCATTGATGCTGCTGCCCTCATGATCCTCCTCCACCAGCATATTCATTATGTGTTCCAGCGGCTGATAGCTGTACTTGGTCATTCTTGAAGACACGAGAAAAATCAGTATAAGCAGAACCAGATATCCCATAATCAGCCATTCTGCAAAAAGTGAAAAGTCTCTCTCCAGAAAGCCGTTGTCAAGAATCTGCACAATACCGATATCCATACCATACTTTGTATATTCTGCCGTATAAGCGCCCATTTCTCCGCAGTACCGATATTCTTTCCCCCCGTATTTTAAGCTTTCTACGGAATCGCCGATCCGGAAATGGCTGTTTTCCTTATCCTTTGCATAAACTACCCGGCTCCCGTCCGTCAGATAAAAGCTCTCCGTTCCGTCATCCATGAAATTTTCAATATATGCACATATTTTTTCATAGGGAACGAAGAACAGGATATTCACCTCCCCGGAATAGGAATTTTCCAGGGGAATGGTCTGAAGCATGAAAAAACCAGACACTCGTTTCCCGTTTTTCATCAGGCTGGCATTGTGACTGATTGTTTTCTGATTATTCTGCGCCAGCCTGGAACCCGACAGCAGCGCCGTATCCCTGCATTCGATCTGGTAAATATTTACGTATTCCTTCCAGCCCACCCTGCCGATACTGCTGATTCCAAAGCCGCCCAGGCTGTAATAAATATAAATGGACTCCACCATGCTGTCGTTAATTTCCGTCAGGGAAAGATTGCTCGCATAGTCGGAAATATCCGAGGCTGTAATATTGCGTTCCATCAGCCACGGTGTTTTCTGCATATACTTCAGCCTGGTCACCCAGGGCGTCATGGAATACTGCGCCGATGATCTAAGCAGGTTATCCATAATATTTTTCAGTTCGCTGTCCACATTTTCGGCAATCGCATTTTCAAAGGCCAGCACCCGTTCCCTTGAAATCCGATAATAAACAAAGGAAAACAGGCAGGATATAACCGTAAGAATAACAATCGGTATGCAAATATAAGAAACAAACATTTTATGCTTTGCCTGATATTTTCTGCCTCTTATCATATTTACTCCCATTCCTGCGTTTTGCCGCGCACTTCCCCCGCCTGCTGTCATCTGCTTTAAGCCGCATATCTCATGGAGTTTAGCCAAAAAGCTCCGGTCCGTCAAGTTCGGCCAGGCCAATTTGCTCCAACACCCATATTGGTTCCTCATATGCCGCTCCATTATACCACATCATCCATTTATTCCCCACCTTCAGAACAAAAGGCTTATAAACCGCAACACTGTCCCATTCCCCCTGTGTCGGGCAAATTAACGGATTCTGCGGGTGCCGTTCCCAGCCGCTGATGCCATTAGCCGATCTGGCCAGCCCTACCTGGGCCCGCTCTTCGTGCAAATGTCCCACATAAAACATGTAATACCAACCTTTTTCCTTGACGACGCAGGGCGCCACTACCTTATGCTGCTCCCACAGACAATCCGGGTTCTTTTCCAATACCGGATTTCCTGCAAACTTCACCCAATGTATGCCGTCATGGCTTGAAGCATAGCCGATGGCATCCGGCTCATGGTTGCAGCCTGCAGCATACCACATTTTAAAGCAAGCTTCCTCTTCATCGAATATAACGTGGGGGCACATGACAGCCTGAAGCTCCCATGCCTGATCCGGCTCCATCACAGGTAATTCTCTTCGCTCCCAGTTTATCCCATCATCGCTTACCGCCAAACCCAATACGGACCGCCCGTCCTCCAGATAGGGCTTCATCTGCCCTGAATACCACATCATATATTTTCCATTATGTTTGATGACCGTGGGACGGTTGATTTCATCCGCTTCCCACTCAGAACCGGGAACCGGCGCCAATACTACCTGCGGCTCCTTCCAGTGAATACCGTCACTGCTTTCCGTATAGCCGATAGCCTTTTTCGGACGCCAGGAAAACCACATTTTAAATACCTGCTGCAAGGTACCTTCCTTTTCCAATAAAAGCGAGACATCGAAGCAGGTTTCATATATTCCACCAAAAACAGGATTATGTTCATATTTTTTCCAGCCTGCCGACGTTCCGTACTGGTAATATTTTATATTTTCCTCGCAATCATAAAAAGCAATACGCTCTGCACTGCTCATTCCTTCCGGCGCTTTGATATGCATCAGTTCTTCCTCCTTTTTCTGCCGCAGCTTTAGGGGCCGTTATTTTACAGCCCCAATCAGAACTCCTTTTTCAAAATACTTTTGTATAAACGGGTAAAGTACCATAATCGGGAAACAGGCAATGACAATGACCGCATATTTCATCTGTTCATTCATCAATATCGCATCCAGCCCCATTCCGGAGGCCTGTACCTCGCTTGTAATCAGTATGCTGCGCAGATAAAGCTGAATCGGCTGAAGCTTCTCATTGGACAAAAAAATCAATGGTGCAAAATAGCTGTTCCAGTATCCCACGCCGTAAAACAGGATCAGTACGGATATAATTGGTTTAGACAGCGGAAAAAAGATTTTTGTCATGACTGTCCATTCCGAACCTCCGTCAATTTTTACAGCCTCCGCCATCTCTTCCGGCAGGGACTCAAAAAAAGATCTGGTAATTATCAGGTTGTAAGCACTGATAATGTAGGGAAGGACGATTGCCCATCTGGTATTATACAGATGCATTTTCTGCACCAGAATGTACAAGGGTACGAGGCCGCCGCTTATAAACATGGTCAGTGTCATCAAAAAAGACAGCTGCCTGCGCAGAAAAAATCTCCGCCGTGACAATACAAATGCTGTCGTTGCGGTCAGTATTACGCTTGTGGCCGCTCCCACCACCGTATACCACAGGGTATTTGCAAAAGATCGCAGCACGGTGGCATTATCCAGAATCATACGGTAAGCCTTCCATGAAAAGCCTTTGGGAAGCAGATATACATCCCTTGCCAGCACATGCGCAGGTTCACTGAAGGACATGCTCACTACATAGATAACCGGGTATAAGGTGATGATAATGATGAGAATTGTTGCTATCGATATCGGAATATCCGAAGGTACAAATCTTTCTTTTCTGTTCATAGCCTTCCGTCCCAGGGACTATACAAATTTGTCCTGTTACAGCCCCTGCCCTTTCTGTCAGAATATACTTGTATCCGTCGCTTTTTTCGCAAGGAAATTGGCCCCCAGCAAAATAATTACGTTAATCAGCGAATTAGCCAGTCCAACCGCGGAAGCAAAGCTGTATTGTGCATTCAGAAGCCCCTTCCGGTAAACATAGGTGGAAAAGATATCCGCAGTGGAATAGGTAGCCGAGTTATACATGAGGATAACCTTCTCATAGCCGATATTCAGCATGTTTCCCATATTCAATATCAGCAGCAGAATTATGGTGGGCGCAATAGAAGGGAGTGTTATGTAAATAAGTTTCTTCCACCTTCCGGCTCCGTCCAGCGCCGCAGATTCATACATTTCCTGATCAATCCCTGAAATTGCCGCCACATAGATGATGGAATTCCAGCCAAATTCCTGCCAGACGCCGGAGCCCACATACAATGTCCGGAACGCTTCCGGAATGTTGAAATAATTTTTAGGCTGTACCCCGAAACCGGCGAGCAGCTGCGTCAGCACGCCGCCGTCCGATGCCAGCAGGTCCTTCAGGATTCCCACCACGACAACTACGGAAACAAAATGGGGGAGATACGCAGCCGTCTGCGCCACGCGCCTTATGCCGCTGTGCTTCAGCTCATTCAAAAGCAGTGCAAAGGCTATGGGTATGGGAAACGACCACAGCAGCTGTTCAATACTTAGTATAAATGTATTTTTTACCAGCCGGCCAAAGTAGACTGAATTCACCAGCTCCTTAAAATGCTTCAGTCCCGCCCAGGGGCTTCCCCAAACGCCCCTGGATATATTGTAATCCTTGAATGCCATCAGGATTCCATACATGGGACCATAGCAAAAGATGGCGAAATAAAGCACTCCCGGAAGAATGATTAACAGCAGCATCCAATCCCGTCTGATATTTTTTTGCAATGTCTGCAACGCTTTCATCTGTTGTCCTCTCCGAAGGCGCGTCACGCACCCTTATGCATTTACTGTTTTTGCCCCCCTAAGGCGGCACATGACAGCTATTTCCCTACAATTTCCTGATATCTTGCGTACTGTGCGCCCTTTATATCAATGATATCCTGCATTCCCATGCTATAGGCGGTTTCCACATATTTATCGAAGTTATCCAGTGATTCCGTCCCTATTACAAATGCGGTAAACATTTCATCCAGATAGGTGGACAGATCAGGCCATACACTGGTATAAACCTCAGACTCCTCCGCTGTACCCAGCATCTCCGGGAACGGATCCTCCATATTGCCATAGGCATCCTTGCATGCGGTTTCCACCTTGGTCCCTTCGAATATCTTCATAAATGCCTCACCGGAGTCATTAATAAAGTAGGTCGGCCATGCGCCTATGCTTCTCAGAGCGGAAAATGCAGAGGTATAGGTTTCATTGTTGGTTATAAGGTCGGTAAACTGAATATTTCCATCCGCATCATACTCATAGGACATGCCTTCAATACCATAATTATAAAGCATCAGACCGTCTTCGCTTGCATACACATAATCGATCCACTGTATCGCTGTTTCCGGGTTTTCACAGGCAGATGTAATGCCGTAATAATGCCAGGTCAGGCCTCGCTTTGTCATCCGCGCCGTACCATTTTCATTTGCCTGAAGCACCGGCATGAATTCATAATCACACTCCGGATTGCTTGTCAGCGCCAGATCATCAGAGGACGCCATATTATCAGCAGGGTCGTGGCATACAATCCCCACTTTATCCTCCGTAATATTCTGTGTCAGCAGCGTGCCATCCAAATCATCTGAAATCAGGCCCTCAGAATAACATTTATTCAGAAAAGCCAGCATGTCCTTATACTGATCCTCGACAGCAGCATAATGCACTTCACCGTTATCATCCGTATACCATAAAGAGTTAGTGTCATAGCCAAAACCGGTCATCAGATAATAAAGCTGTTTGATCCCGTTCTTGGTTGCCATCGGGATTTCATCATCGGGATTCCCGTTGCCGTTGGCATCCTGCTCTTTAAATGCAACCAGCACATCATATAGTTCATCTACCGTTTCAGGCATCTCAAGTCCCAGATTATCCAGCCAGTCCTGTCTGATATAAAGATAATCGGGAACATAATCATTAATGTCTCCCCACCAGCCTGCCAAAGCGTAGATATTACCGTCGGAAGAGGTACACATGGCCTCCAGGGCCGGATATTTATTAAATAAAGCCTGGATATTGGGTGCATATTCCTTAATCAAATCATTTAAAGGAATTAATACACCGTTGCTGGAATAGGTATCCACGCCTACATTGGAATCAAAGGGTGGAATTTCCACCATGTCAGGCAGCCCCTCCAGGGATGCCAGCCTGGTCTGAAGAACGGTTTCCACATCACTGCTGTACGTATCCCATTCAATATGAACGCCGGTACGGTTTTCTATTTCCTTCTGAACCGCTGTTCCATCATTATAGCTGACACCCGCACACCATGTATCGTTTCCCATATAAGTAAGAGAGACGGAACCCGGATCACAGATGGGAAGCTTGAGTCCCCCTAAATCATAAACGGTTCCGGTTGCGTTAACAGACGATGTATCGGCCGGGGCTGATTCCTCCGCCGCCTGCGTTCCTGTGCCTTCTACAGTCTCTGTTTTGCTTTCTGCAGGAGCTGTATCCGCTGCTCCTGATGTATTCCCGGATGAGCCGCAGCCTGCAAGCATGGAACTGACACAGGCTATTGTAAGTAAGCAGGATAATAATTTCCTTCGCATAATGTAACTCCCTTTCCTGTTTTGTATTTTCCTGACAAGTCCGGCCGGTCCTTTGTCTGGTTTGGTTTACTGCTGTTATCAGTATATGTTGTTTTTGCACAATTATAAAGAAACAAAATCAGCTTTTTTATGCAGTATGTTTGCAAAAAAAGCTGATTTTGTTTGATTTCTTTGATTTTGTTTTTTACTGAAATTAATAAAGTTGCTTCATCTGATACGAATGCATTTTACGGCCTTTTCCAAAGCCAGCCGGTTACCTGTGTTATACACCATGCCTTCTGCGGTACTCCATAAACAGCTTCCAGTCCTCCCGTCCAAGGTAGTGGGTGCCTGGTCTTAAATGATAGCCCACACTGCCCTCATGAAATGCATCTCCTGTTTCCGGCAGGCTATCGCATACAAGCCCCTTCTCCCCAAGTAGTTCATACACAGGCGTCACCGCCGCGCAGGACAGGAACTCAGAACGTGGATCCGCCCACTGATCATCCACGGCGCTCGCCGCATAAAGCTTTCTGGGCGCAACCAGCGCCGCCAGGAAATGCTGGTCAAAAGGAAGCTTTGTCTCCCCACCGGCATATTTCTTCAGATTGCCGCAGAACCAATAGGGGAAATTCCTGCACAGATCCGCCACATTCTCCCCTTCCTTTCCCCGGAAAAGAGAAATGCCGCCCGCACCGGAATCATTGGAAATCACCATGGAAAAACGGTCATCCATGGCGCCGCACAGCAGCGCGGCTTTCCCCAGCCTGGAATGGCCTGCTACAGCAATACGCTTACCGTCAATTTCCTCCAAATCCACCAGGTAATCCATAATGCGGCTGGCGCTCCATGCCCATACCGCAAGCTTTCCCCAGCCGTCAAATGCATTGCCGGGGAACAGGGCGCCGGGGCCGTTCGTATAGCCGTCTCCCTGATCCGGAGCAATATCCTGATAAGAAACCCTGGCTACCGCATAGCCGCTGTCGGTAATCTCCTCCATCAGTTCGTCCGAGGATAAAGGCAGGAAGGTCAGATATAAAAATACCGGCGGTTTCTGCACATTTTTCGGTAGTACAAGCTGAAACGGATAGGAAGTATAGCGGCTATTGGTATGGATCCGCACCTCCACTGTCCGTAGTACGGCTTTTCCTCCAAACGCATTTTTATCCTCCTGTACCGTCTCCCACTCAGTTTCCCAGCCCGTATACGGCATCCTCCCGTAGCATTCCTCCTGAAGGATTTCACGGATTTCTTCCCGGCGCTTTCCCCAAAGCTCCGGTGTGTTCACTGTTGTGCCGTCCGCAAGTCTTAAGACCTCCGGCAGCGCACGTTTTTCAAGTTCCATTTTTATTGCTTCTTTCCCCATTTTTTTGCAGCCTCCCACTGTTTCCAGCCTTTTTTATTACTTATTTTTATTGAAACATGTTCCGAACAGGAATGCGGGCTATAATTTATATAACTCTGAATGCAGTACTTCTGTTACCTTGATTTTCTTTTTCTCACAGAAAGACAGAATGCTGCAGCATTCCTGATTATCCGATGCTAGTTTTTCCAGGGAACTGTCCCAGGGCGTTTTCAGGTATATTCCCTTGTTTCCGCCGGCCGGACCGACGGCATGAATGACCTTTTCCGCTTCCTTCAGCTGCCGGAGAAGCTCTTTTTCTTCAATTTTTTTCTGAAGCGCCTTCATGCGGATGTAATCGTTATCCAGACATTCCACGCCGTCCACGCCCACCGGAAGCATGTCTCCTTCTATTCTCACGTTCACATATGTTCTCCACGGCTGGCCTTCGCGCTGGTATTCATGCATATTTGATTCACCCACCGCATCCCTGGTAAATTTGGGATTATAGCTTGTCAGATCTGTGAGAAGCTTCACTTTCATCTTATGTCCCCCTTTCTGTTCCGGTTTCCGCGGTTTTTAAACCGTTAACGCAGAAGCCGATGCCCCAAAATATGAGATACTTATACTGTTATAAAAAGTCAGACACTGCTTTATTTTTGCCTGATGTATTTTCCCTTTGTGTATTTCTACTTGTTGTTTTTCTACTTGTTGTTTTTCTACTTGGTATACTTCTCCTTAATGTATTCCGCAACATCGTCGATTTCGGGAAACAGCGCCGCTTTATTAATAGAGAACAAATCCAGCTCACGGAGAATATTCTCCTTATTTTTCACGATAAAAATAAGCTTCTTTCCCGACTTATTCCGATAACGCAGGGTGCGAAGGCTGTTTCCTTCGCCTCTGCCGTCCCCCAGGCCACACAGAATAAAGGAGCCATCCTGCTTCATAATTCTCGGATTACTTCTCAAAGGCATGATAAATACGTGGCTGAGCAAGTCTTTTTTTCTGATGCGTGGCTCAAAGCCCGGATTCTTTGATTTTACCTCTCCGGCCAGTTTTGCCGCATACTGGAGATATTCCCTGTCCTGCTCCTCCGGTACGCCGTTTACGCATAACTCATACAGCTTTGTCTGAAAAGCATAATCAAACACTGGAATCGCAGCCAAAATGGCCGCCGTGTCGCTCCTGGCATATTTGGTGGATGCTGTTTCCGTCTGCAAAACGATCACCTCCCCCACACTGTCCCTGCTGCTACAGCAGGCAAAGTACAGGGCAACCAGCGGATTTTCCGTAATGTCCAGAAGCCTGGTGGGAAGGCCGTAATGCTGCATTTCCACCAGATAGTCCAGATGGGATTGGCACTGCGCAAAATCCTGGGTGCAGCGGAGGATAAGCTCCTGATACATACGGTTTTCATTTACCATCCAGTTCCGGCTGCGTTTGATTCCCGGGAGCAATTCGTAGGATAGCCTGGAATGGCCTCGGAAATAGAGGATGTGATTCGTATTTGACTGCCTCATGTCGGAGATGTCTTTTACGTAGCTGCTTACGTTTTCTATCAGCTCCAGTTCACAGGAATTGGCATCGTATATGACGCCGTTCTTTTCCAGAAGGTTCCTTTCGGGAAGCGGATTTTGTACGGAGGGTTCCGCAGCTGCTTTTACTTCTGAAAGAGGTTTTTCTTCTGAAGGAGGGGTGGTATCGATGTATTTTCCATCCCATTCCCGAATGAAACGGTTGAGAACTGCTTTCAGATACTCAAGACGTTTTTCCCGCTTTGACACCCCAAGATAGGGAAGAAAAATCCAGAAAACCAGCGCTTCCTCTTCGAGAGGCGTCAGTTCCCTGTCCTGTGTCCCAATGATGGAAGACATATAATTTATCATGATTTCCAGGTTTTCGGAGGTAATGCAGCTGCCTGCATACAGGGTATAAAGAGCGGAATCCTGCGCCTTCAGGCGGGAATAATAGGTGCCTTTTCCCAAAGCGCCCAAGATATAACTGCAGTCCACGTAGCCTTCCGCCAGAAGTTTTTTCCCGAAGATATGGAAGAAGGCCCGGGTAAGGTATTCTGAGGTATCGGCATATTCTGCCAGCTGTTGTGCGTCGCTGCGCAGCTTTTCTTTGTATTTTTCCATATTTTCACCATGCTTTCAGCAGAGAAGATCTGGTGCGAAGAATATTTGGTTTAAGGCTGCTGTTTTACCTGAACGGAAAAGTTCATTTTCAGGTCCCTGGGGGTAACTGCTCCGATTGTCTGTTCCAGATAGGCGAAATAGCCGTTTGCGCCCCCTTCCTCCGTCCATAATGCAATAGATTTCTCAATTCTCAGCAGGCAAAGGACAGGTTCCCTGAAATATGACCTTAAATCTGAAGGTGATGTGAGATCCCAATACCCTGCGGCGGCTTCCCTGACCTCATCGTTTGTAAAGGGATCAAAGCTCATTAACAGCCCATTGACAAAGGCTTCGTTTTCAGGGGTGCGGTATCCATTTAAATCATATTCCGTATCTGTCAGGTATCCGTCTACGAGCAGTAGGCATACATGGATTGCCTCTATTGCCCTTCGTCCGTTTCTGTCCGGGTTTTCCCGATGAAGCTTCAGCAGGTTTCCTTCCATGGGGGCAAAGAGCATTGCGTAGGCATTTTCTTCACCTTTGGCGATCTTTCCAAACTCCTTGGTCATCATGTTGGAGATTTTTTCGAATTTGTAGCGGTTTAGTTGTTTTTTCATTTGAGGGGGCTCCTTTGTTATTTGTTGTATGAGGGTTTTGGGTATTGTTTAATGAATTACTAATATCTGGTTACTTTCTGATATCTTACGGCTTTCCAGGATTCCTTCAATCACTTCAATGTAATCTTCATATAAAAGTAATCTTTTTGAATCATTAGTAAAAGCATTTATACAATAAACCAAAAAATCAATGCAATACAAACCAGATTATTAATTGCTTCGTTTTGGAAAAGATTACCCAAAATAAACGTTAATAAAACGATCATTATCGGCATAATCACTCCTGAATAACTGCCTTCAACTTTCATAGCAGATCTCAGCAAGTATCTGAGATACCTCAAAAAACTCTCCAGGCTTCCTGTCGAAATACAGGAATACTTTCCCCTTACATACTCGGACCATTGCTCATAGGTGCTGAACCTATCCTTTCCAATTAAGACTGATTCCTTTTTATTTAATTTTTTTCCGCAGGCATTTAGATATATCAGATATTCCCTTTTATGGTTAAAATCATATGGCTGCAGTATATTCTCTTTTTTCCCCCTACTCACCCTTCTCATACCTCTGCCTGTAATAATTCATTGTCCTGTAATCTATAATATCCTTCATATGCTGCACAAAAGCCGGTTCCGTCACCACGTCCTTCAGGTCATCCCTCAAAGCCAGCACAAATCCCTCTCTATCCACAAAGAAACCGCTTCCCGACTCCTTCAGAAAATGAACCGGATTCTTCCGGGCCTCGCTGACATATCTTTTTTTATCCCAGCTTCTGAAATCCCTTGTGTTCTTATCCTTCTCCATATCACGCCAGTTCTGATCCTTTTCATAGAAAGCCTTACAGCTCTGATAAACGTCCTCCTCCGTAATCCCCATTTTTATCTCTCCATCATTATAAAAAGCGAGAAGTATGGGCATTTTATAGGATTTGGACATGGAGGTTGTCTCCACGATATGAAGGAATTCCCATCCCGCCCCCTGTGAAAGCCTCCATTCCTCATCAGTTAATCCCTTCAGTTCCTTCAGGAAATCAAGATAATGGTTAAAGGGGTTTTCCTTCGAATTCTTTAAGCAAAGCTGATATATTTCCTCCTCCATATAAGTAAAAAGATCCATCCTTGCAGGAACCTTTCCTCCAAGAAATTCCTTAATCCGAAAATATTCCCCGCGGATACGCTCTTTCTTTGTTTCCTTCCTGGCAGCCATTTCTTTAAACAAATCGATCAGCCGCATATCAAAGTCTACAACACAGTCCAGAGGAAAATCAAAATCCTTCTGCTCCTTCCTCTCCGCCGCCTCTCTGGAATAAGGCTCTCCGCTGAGAAGAAACGGCGCATTCCCGGCTTTTTCATAATTCCCCATGAAATCAAGGACCGTCAGATACTCCTTGCCTGCCTCCTTCCGCAGTCCCCTGCCCAGCTGCTGAAGAAAAACCACCGACGATTCCGTGGGGCGCAGGAACATCACCATATCCAGAGAAGGAATATCCACACCCTCATTAAACATATCCACTGAAAAAATTACTTTAAGCTCCCCTTTTTCCAGCTTTTCAATTGCAACTGTCCTGTCTTCCGAAAAATTTCCGTCCGCATCGCTGTACACTGCACATGCCGGCACATTTCGAGCGCAGAACTCCTCAGCCATCCTCTCCGCATGTGCCCTGGAACAGCAAAAGCCCAGTGCGCGCTGAGAACCATATTTTCTGTAATTTTTATAAATCAGATCGCATCTTTCTTTAACAATCAGCTTGATATCCAGATCCTTCTGCAAATATTTCCCCCTGACTACAGGCAGACCGGAGTAATCCACGCCATCATAGATTCCATAATAATGAAACGGCACCAGCATTCCCTTATTAATTGCATCCTTCAACGTGATTTCAAAAGGGACATTATAATCGCATATTTCATAAATATTCCGGCCATCCATCCTGTTGGGAGTCGCGGTCAGCCCTAACAGAAAACGGTACTGAAAATATCTGATTATTTTCCTATAGCCATCATTTACCGCATGATGGAATTCGTCAATCACAACATAATCAAAATAATCCTGTGGGAAATATTTTTCACACAAATATTCATCTTTTCCCAGACATCCGACCGATGCAAAGATAACGGGCTTATCCGTCTGCTTCAGATTTCCGTTGAAAAATCCCTGTTCATCCTGCGGACGAACCCTTTTGAAGCTTTCCGCAGCCTGCTTCAGGATTTCTTCTCTGTGCGCAACAAATAATACTTTTTTATATTCAATGGAATCAAACGCAGCAAGATAGGTCTTGCCAATTCCGGTAGCAGCATGAATCAGCGCTTTCCTGTCACCTTCCTCACGGCTCTTTTTCAGTGCATAAAGTGCGTCTATCTGCGCGCCCCGCGGAAAAACAGGGGCAAGCCGGCCATCCCCCGCCGGCAACTTTTCCTGATAGCGTTCCATATCCTTTTGAAGGGCCGGACGCTTCCAGTTTTTCGCATAATCCTTCAGTACTTTATCCGTCACCTCAACCGAATGATTATAAAAAAGGTCTTCAAACTCCTCAAAGAAAAGGTGATAGCTTTGTTCATCATCTTTTTCTGAAAACCGGTAATTCCATTCAATTCCTTTGGTAAGCGCGCTGCGGGAAATGTTAGACGATCCTACATAGATCTCACTGTTATCAGCATAGTGAAATATGTAAGCTTTTGGGTGAAAGGAACGGTTCTTTTCCTGATAGAGGTGGACACAGACTCTGTCCTCCAGCTCGTACTTGAGCAGGGTAAGGGCACTGGGCTGTGTGATGCCCAGATAATTTCCGGTAAGAAGGCGTATTGCCGCGCCTCTGTCCAGCGCTTTTTTAAGCGCAGGAAGTAAAAGCCGGACGCCTGATTCCATCAGAAAGGATACGATGATATCAATGCTGTCCGCACTTTTTATGCTCTTTTCCAAATATGTAAGCAGATGGTTGGCCGGAATGTCTCCTCCCATACTGACTCCGCGGGCCTTGTATTCTGAGCCCTCAGTCCATAAATTATTACTGGACCTGCCTATCAGATACAGTTTTTCTTTACGAGAATCATGTTCATCCATTTTTCATCATCCCTTCCCGGGCGTACATCTGAACTTATCCATTTTTCCTTTATTTGAAATACATCTGTTTCCTGTAATATTCTCTGCAGTTTATCCTCTGTCATATCGATAAAATACCTGCCGTTTCTCATTCCTTCAAAATCTCCGTATTTAAAGGATGCATACAGGATGCCTTCTTTTTTTAACGCACGGGCAAGCTTCTTCAGTATATCCTTAAGCTCATCATAGGTGGAATGAAGGATTGAAGAGCAGGCCCAGATGCCGTCGTATTCTTCTGATACATTCAGTTCCTGGAAAAGCATCTGTTTTACAGGGACTCCGGCATATTCGGAGGCGATTCTGCAAAATTCCTCCGAACCATCGATGGCATCTGTGCTACAGCCGTGAGACAGGAAATATTTCGTGTCTCTTCCGGGGCCGCAGCCGAAGTCCAGGATGTGTGCCTGCGGCTGTAAGAAGGAAAGGAATTTGTCCTGTACGGAGGCAAAGTCCAGGGACTGGGTGGAATTGCTGAACTGGGCGGCGTTTTGGTTGTAGTAGTTCAGGGTTTGAGTGGTGTGTTGGTTATTCATTGTTTTCGGTACCTTTCCAGGATTGAAAGAATTGCAGGGCCGTATTGGGTTACCTTTTTTTCACCGAAACCGGGGATGAGGAGTAATTCATTTCCAGTAGCCGGCATTTTTGATATTAATTCTTTTAACTGAGCATCGTTGAAAATATAATATGGCTTGATGTTTTCTTCCCGGCTCTTTTTGAGGCGATAAGCTTTTAGTTCTTTGAAAATTTCTGTATCTTCGATCTTTTCTTCTGAAACTCTATACAGAACGGACTTCGGTGTTATTTCTTTGGTAGTTTCCGCAGCTGTCTGTACCGAATCACTTGCTACTATTGATGTCTGGTTAGCAATATAATACTTTTCATATTTCGCAGTATAATCACAGGTTTGTTCCTTGTGAAGCTGCAGGAAGGAATCTGCCCATTCTTTCATATTATTATCTGAACTGTTTGATTCTTTTGACTGACTGTTAGCCTCTTTTATATAGGCAATTAGCTGATCAGCACGAATAACCTTTTGTTTAACTTCTTTTTTGGCATACTTCGCATTTAAAATTGTCCTGGGGTTCGCCAGAACAACAACAGAGTGATAAAAGCTGTCAAAATATCGCTCTGTCAGGAATTTTGTCAGAAAATTATTTCTGGATTCTGTCTTTACTTTCTTTATTACCTGGAGATGCCGCTCATTCTGGGTTATTGGGGAATAAATTCCTTCTTTTCTTATTTTTCCTCCCACACTCATCGAACGTATAAAATCACCTGCACTATTAATTTCTATATTACCAATAAGATTTTTGCACTCAATAACAAAGCATAGCTTTCTAGTGAATACCATGTAATCAATCTGTGCACTTAGATCTCCGTCTGTCAAATAAATATCATGGAGTATGTACATTGGCATACCGCTGTTCTTCAGCTCAAATGCTACATTCTTTTCACCGGCAATACCATATTCAAGGAATTTTATGTCCTGCTGTATCAGGGCTTTTCCTTCTGGGTTTAGTTTAGGCTCTATTTCATGGAGTTTTTGAAGCTGGAGTTCTGCATTGCTGGTTGATTTTAAGAAGATTGGGGACTTTAGGCTGTTAAACATGTTTTTCTCCTTGTGAGACGCATTTATTTAATAATCCCTAATAAAAACTAATATATAAATTTTGAATGCGCTTATTATAACGCATATTATCTAACAAAAAACGCAACTCTCATAATCATTGTAACTACAGATTAATTCTCTGAAAATTACTTATACTAATCCATTAAATTTTTTAGATATCTATTATTTCTGGCTTACTTTTACTTTCTTTCTGAAAAAACACCCCTATATTTTCTTAAAAAATCCCTACAATATGATTTTTTCTGACAACAGTACCACAGTCTCAACATGGCTCGATACGTTCATTTTGATGTCAGATAGTTCCCCTGTTTGCGGAAACATATCCACATAGGTGCATAAGAACATATCAACTGGATTTTTCCTTCGCTTCAAGCCTGTCCGTAAATGGAAACATGTCAACTATAACATCTTTTCCTTATTATATACCAAACAGAGAGATTGCGCCATCGCTTCAACCTGACTGCAGTGCCGAGTGCATGGTATTTTCATCGTCTCAACCTATCTCTCTTCAGTATTGTACGACGGGTCTATGTTCCTACTGATTTTGATACAAAAGAAAAAGCCCTCTCCGGGGCAAATGCCGCCGAAAAAGGCTTGAAATAAGGGCTTCCGAGGTCATGTGCTGACTTTGAAGGCCCTTGTTTTATGTGTCCAGTTGTCCTGCTGCCGCTCGGCAATGTGGTGGGGTGTCAGCCTTGCGGTGTAGCGATTTTGGAATAATTAAAAGGTGATGAAAAATTAAAAGGTTCAATCTGTCCCAAGAAGTTCTTTCAGCGTTTTCCCCTCAGTATCTTTCCAGAGTGCATTTCCACTTAAGGAAGCGCCGCCAACAAATCCAGCTGCTGATGAAGGACTTGAAAGAAGCACATCAGCCGTTAAAGTGCCGTTACTATCGATCTTATCCTCATATTTCTTGCGATCCCTTATTGTTCTTTTAGGGCAGCTTTTGGTCATGGTAGGATTGATTGTACTGTCTTTCAGCACAACAAACCCATCGCTTGTTCTTTTGCCGGATGCCTTGCCTATTCCATATTCCATGTATAGTACCGGCTCTGTATCGGCTGATTCTACAGAAGGCGCAAACGGCTCAAATACCTTATGCCCAAGTGTTCCCATTACGATTTTTGCATAGTCAATAAACTCTTCAAGTTCGCTCTCTGTCTCCTCGGTTATATTACCGGGATTAGGATCATTTCCATTTTTAACAACATACCGTCCGGCTTCAATCGCCATATTACAGAAATGATTTTCAAGATAGCTTATCTCCGTCGGTCCGAAAGAGTTATTTGTCGTGGTGAACATGACTGCCTCAGTCCAATAATCAATGGAGTTATGTGCCTCCTGCACACGCAAGAGAAGCCCCTTGCCATTTTTACGAACCCCGGCCTGACCTATGTATACCACCGCATTATCCGCCTTATCAGTGCCAAACAGAAAATACACACCACTCTGTTTGAGAATATCCAAATCTCTGCATTTATCCAAAGCAGTGCGAGGGATTTTATATACAATCCCGGTCCAATTGGCCAAGGAGCATTTAATCCTTCCGCTCGGCTCTCCATCCATCAAAAATAGTTTTAAAGTTTTACTCCTTGGCATGGTACTTCCTCCTAAGCCACTTACCAACTGGGATAATCAAATGGCGGTGTGTGGCAAGAAATAATTCTTTATATTATCTCCATCAATTTCTTATTAAGCTTCAGCCATTCTTGACCGTCCTCATAGGTCGGGAGGACTGTTTTCACTCTTGCCCAGAATGCAGAACTGTGATTTTTGTAGGTAATATGACTCAACTCATGCACCACAACATAATCAATCACAGAGAGAGGACACATGATAAGCCTCCACGCAAAGTTCAGATTATTCTTTGTGCTGCAAGAACCCCACCGTGTCTTCGCCTCCGACAGCCTTATGGTTCCAGGCGTGACACCCATGACGTTCGCATACAGGGTAACCCTCTCGGATATGGTCTGCATTGCCTGTTCCTTCAACCATGCCGTTAGTGCCTCGACATCGTGGTTTTCCGGGATAATCAGTTCGTCCCCGGATACTTCAACTGCATCGACCGCATCCTTGATGATGGCGTAATTGCTGCCGAGGTACATAATGCTTTCGCCGGTTTCTACGACAACAGAAGGATGTTTCTCTCCAAAGACTGCTACCTGCTGTTGCTTTTCATTAATCCAGCGTTTTTTCTTGCGGACAAACTCATCTATCACGGTGTCCGGCATAAGAACCGGAGCGCGAACAATGAGGTTTGCCTCATTATCTATTACAAGTGCCACGCTCTTTCTGTTGGAGCGCACCACCTGATATGCTATTTCCTGCATCAGTCATCCCTCCCGAAATGCTGATATCCGAGTTCCATCAATTTCTGTGCGATGTCATTGCGGCGTTTTACGATATCCGGCACAAACTTCTTAATCTCAGATGAAATCAGCTGTTTGATGATATATGTGCGGAGTTCCTGCTGCAACGCCACATTATTCCAGAAGTTGACAGCGACCGTTTCCTGTTTGAATCGGTTCAGAACATCATCCGTCAGATTCTTCATCATGGTCATCTGCTCATCGGACAATTCTTCAAAGGTCTTTTTTCCGAAGAACTCCGTCTTCAAAAGGCCAAGAAACGGCATCTCGTGTGTCGCATCATAACCGTATGTGTTTTCCTTCGCACGACCGGCTTTAATATCGCGGCGCAGCTGTTCGAGAGCCTTGCGAAGTTCTGCCCAGTTGTTCTTGAACTCCTCCAGAATCTGTTCCAACCTCTCACTCAAACGAGCGTACAGCTCTGGGTCTTTCGGCATATTAATGTTGATAAACTCACGGACGGCATATTTGATTTCTTCGCTAACCGCACGATCACTCTTTTTGCTCTGACCGCCTTTTAGGAAGTCATCCGAAAGCAGAGAAATCGGAGCAATTTCCATATCCACACCGTTGACTGTGAGGTATTCCTCGATAATAGCGCGGACTTTCTTACTGGCATCCTTATTGGAGAACCTCGGATTTCTTGTCATCTTTGCCACGGATTCACGAATGAAGGCCAGCGTCTTATAATCCTCACTATAATCCAATGCCGCCGGATTCGGAAGAACACGGTCAAACAAGCGTGACATGACAGAGAATCGACCGTTGTATTCTTCGCGGAGTTCCTCATCAAGGCAGAGTTCCTCAATGATGTCGGAGGTCTGCGAAAGCGCGTACCCGACCTTCTCGTTAAGGAACTGGATGATTTCGTTGTATGCCGTATTCAGCGCATCAATATCCTTTGATTTGTCGTGGAGGGACGCCATAATTTCATCCCTGTCCGCATCGGCATAATCGGCAAGAGCATCCTTGAGGTGGTTTGTGATTCCAACATAATCTACCAAGTATCCGCACTTTTTATTTGCTCCGCAGGTCCGGTTCACTCTCGTGATAGCCTGCAGAAGATTGTGGTTCGTCAGCTTCTTATCCAGATACATGACCTGCTCAACAGGAGCGTCAAACCCCGTCAGCAGCATCGCCGTAACGATCAAGATGCCATAATTGCCGTCGCCGCCTTTGAGACCTGTCTCTCCGAACGGAGCCTTGAAGCCGTCAATAATCATCTCATTCTCGCTCTCGTTCGTGTACTGTTTCAGATGTGCATCCTCGTTCGCTCCGCCGGAAGAGATGATGCAGGCGGTCTTGAGTTTCTTCAGCTGTTCGATGTCGATGTGGTTCGGATTGCTATGCTCAAGTTCCTCTATCTTCTTGGGGAGGAGTGCGTCAATCGCTTTCTTATAGCGGTATGCCGCCTCCTTGCTGACACCGACAATCTGTGCTTTAAAGCCGTTAGCGAAAACCGTATTGATATAGTGGTCAATCATATCAGCCGCTTTTTCATTTATAACTTCCTGCGCCTCAAGGTATCCTCTGACGGTGTATTTGCCGAGGATTTCAAGTTGCTCCTCGTCATCAAGATAGCCAAAGATGTCAATAAAGGCGTGGTTCATAGCATCGTGATCGGTAATCTTGCTATCCGTTGCGCGGCCTTCGTATTTGATTTCTACGACAATGCCATCTTCCTCAGCTTGGCGCATTGTGTAGGTATCGATGTAACCTCCAAAGTTATCGACGGTCTTGGTAATAGGAGTACCCGTGAATGCGACTTTGACAGAGCTCGGCATACTTTTCCACATATTCGCAGCCAATTCGGAGTATTCGGAACGGTGAGCCTCATCAATCATAACGAGAATGCGGTCGCTGGTATTCAGAACGGGGAATGTAGAAACCGAAGTCCTCTGCTCCAAGGAGCCGGATTTCTTCGTGTCTTTCTTGTCCTTATTCTTTTCCGACTCGCCGAACTTATGAACCATCGCAACCGTGACATCGCTTGCGGTATTCTTGATGAGGTCTTTCAACCCATCGATGCTACCGGCAATGTTGATAGCATACTTCACGGTCTTCGTGGTTTTGAACAGCTGCGTTTGCAGGTCTTTTCTGTCCACGATTAATACGACCTTATAGTTGTTCAAATCGAAGGAATTATACATTTTGCGGATGATAAACATCATCGTGAGCGTTTTGCCCGTACCCTGGGTATGCCAGAGCGTACCACCTTTTTCTCCCTTGGCGGCATTACGTAAACGCTCGATGATTTTGTTTGCTCCGCGATACTGCATATAGCGAGGAACGAGTTTCACACGGATACCGCTGTCCTCATCCTTGTAAGCAATGAAATTCTGAACGATGTCCAGAAGGTGAGACGGCTCAAGCATACCCGTCACAGCAATTTCCTGTGCGGACGGTTTGCCGTTCGGATTGATATCACGCAACTTATACGGATAGGCGTCCTTCCACTCCATGAAGTGGCTGACGCTGCCTGTGATGCTGGAATAGCGGCAGTCATGGAAGCAGGTAGACATGACGATCTGATTGAAATAGAACAGTTCCGGCACACCTTCCGGCTCTTCAGCACCTCTACGATTCTGGTAACGCATCAGCTGGTCGATACCTTCTGCCATCGGTTCTGTGATATCCGGCGCTTTGCACTCAATAACCACGAGAGGCAGACCGTTTACAAACAGAACGATATCGGGAATGATATACTCTTCTTTCCCCGGAATGCGCACCTTATATTGGCTAATGGCAAGGAAATCGTTGTCAGTCTCATCGGGACCATCATATGCATCTACATCCGTCCAGTCGATCAAACGCACAGGGCAGTTAACCTCGCCGGTTTCCTCGTTGTCAGCGGACAAACCTTCCGTGATGCGGTCGTAGAGCTCCTCGTTGTTTTCAAGAATCTGTCGAAGCGAATGAGGATAGTTCTGAACCTGAACGCAGAGGTCATCGATTTGTACATCATTCAACCAAGGATTCAGACGCTTCAAGGCAGCTTTCAGACGCGATACGATAACGACCTCCGAGAAGGACTCCCGGAAACTCTTCTGAGGATCGTGCTTTTCGCTGTCATCCAGTTGGACGACTGTCCAACCCAACTGTTTTAGTTGTTCAAGCAGTGGAGTCTCCACATACATCAATTCAGATGGTCTTCCTGCCATAGACACCGCCTCCTTATATCGTACTTACATCAACTACGCCCGATAGTAAATCGTGCATTAACCCGCTTTTTATATCTTGAAGTTTTTTTAAGTGTGTTTTTTCATTCAGTATGTTGTTATCAATTTCCTCAAGCACATCTGCTATATGCTCCTGAACCTTGATATCGCTTGGATACAAAATCATCAATTCCTTAATTTTATCCATCCCCAAATCCGGGACACCGATACTCTGTATTCCCATAGAAATTTGTTTCTGAAAATAAAACGAACGAATGATTTGCACCAAGTATCTGTTATTGATTAATGAATTAGTTCGTATCATAGCTGCACTATGAAGAATGCTAAATTCAGGCATATCCTCAGTTACAAGGCAGACTTTTCCTAATCCTGCACCGATGCGAGTAAATATCAAGTCACCCGGCTCTATATCTGTGCGTTTTCTATTAATCAAATGCGCTTTTAGTGAAATCATCTTACAATTTGAAAAATCTATGTTTTCATCATCAAAGTCCTTGGGCGAAACAATTAAGATACCATCGTTTTTAACATATATAGGCGTTGTATGATCCCTATCAGCAATTTTTGATGTTAATTCATCAAGGCATCTGAATTTCCATTCTTTGGCTATAACTGGTTTACTTGTATTTAACAAATCTGGATATCCGTTTGAACCCACTTTGACAAAATCCTCAAGAACACCAATTTTAAGGTTTCTGTATTTTGCTATTGTTTCTTTTGTTCTATCAATCACATCTTCAATAGACTCCAGCACCTCCACAATTTTCCTCTGTGTCGGCAAATCTGAAGGCATTCTGATTTGAAATCGTGCCAGTTCTCTCTTTGAGAGTTCCAAAAAGGTAGTACCAGATGAGACCTTTACTAATTCCTGAGTAGAATTAAGCAAGTAATAGTATAAATAACCAGGTTCGACATTTTTGCAAAGTAATGTCTTGCATCCTTGGTTCGTTGCAAATGGTTCAGTAGCCATCACACAGTAGCCAACAGGTGCTCGACACGAAATAATAACCGAATTAACCGGCATTAGTTTTCCTGTTGAATACTTGACGCCTTTAACAGTGATCCTGCGCTCAGAGTTACTTATATATCTTCTCCCAACTTTACTCATGTCAGCAGGAGTAATCCACAGCACTTCGCCGTTCCAATAATCCTTATTACCTGTTGGAGGAGTTCCACCAGCTATTATTTCACATAGCTCAGGTTCAATTGAACATGTTTTCCAATCATTCATGCGTCCGCCTCCTTTTTCGGAATATACCCCAACTGTGCGAGGAATCCGTTCAGCTTGTCCTCGGCGGCTTTCCTCTCGTCCAGCAGCGTAGTAATGGAAACGTGGTACTTCTCCCACAGTTTATTGACTGCAAGAATGGTCTTCTGAACCTCTGCGAAAAGATAGGTATCCAGTTCCTCCACAAAGCCGTCATGCAGAAGTTGCATAACGAGGTCTTCGCACTGCTCCTCGGTCAATTCATTGCGGATAGCGTCGATCTTTTCCTGGAGTTCCGATTTTTTCTTCTTAACCTCTCTGTTCAAACGGTTCTTTTCCTTCTTAAGTGCGGAAATCTGCTTCAATGATGCTGTTGCCTCATCCGTTCCGAGGTTCTTGAGGTAGGTTTCCACTTCCTTGACCGACGGCTCTTTCGGCGCTTTCTCTTCATCGCCATCATCGGAAGCATCGTTATCGGTTTCCATTTCAATGGAGGCTACATACGCCATCAGGTCAGCCTGCGCATTTTCCGCATCGTCACGGAGCCTATGTAGTTCTTCCAGTTCGTCAGCGAAATGCTCCGAAGCAATCTTATCATCGCTGACCAGCGAGGCAACGAAGCCCTCGGAACTGATGGTTTTGAAAACATTCTTGATGCGGATGACTTCCTTGACGTCAACCTTCGTTTCTTTGCCCTCGACCGACTGCTCGATCTCTGTATATTCACGGACGGTATAGCTGTGTTCCCACCAGTTGGCGAATACGCCCTGGCATTGGAACTGATCTAAAATGCCGAGCGGTTCAAGCGTTTCTGCGAGAAAATTAGTAAACTTTATGGCAAACTCGGCAATACCCATATCAGTATGAACACTGTTGACGGCGAGAGCGGCTTCTTTCCAGAAATCTTCAAACGCTCCGTGCATCCGCTCCCTTGCGCTAAGAACACCGACATGATCTGAAACGTAAGATTTAATCAGTCCTTTTGTGGCGCATCTCTCCAAGAAGTCAGAATAGCCGTCGCCTCTGTCGGAGAAGATGTCCGCCGGTGCAATGTCGTATTTTGCAATTAGACCATTCAGTGCAGTAATCTCCACATTCGGCACTCCTCCGAGCATATGTGCGCGGACATCGTGTGGCTCCTGCGGCGGAGCGTTATCAACATAGCGGCTGATGTTCAGATTGGAATCGTTTGTCTTCTCATCAAGAATGTCCGAAATCTCCACAATCTTGGAGTATCCGGGAACTTCCTTTATGTTGTCAAACACCCAGACGATTTTCTCGGCATCCTCTGGGCGCAGGAAGTTCTGGTTCTTGCCCTCACCGTATTCTGCATCTGCATTGATGATCAGCACCTTGCCCTTTAGTTTCTTTGGCTTCTTCTTGTTGATGACAAAAAGGCAGGTGGGGATAGTGGTGCCGTAAAACAGATCCGGCGGCAGGCTGATAATAGTTTGGACAATATCTTGCTTATCGGTGAGAATACCCTTGCGGATTGTTTTCTCTGCACCACCGCGAAACAGAACACCGTGAGGCATAACCGTAATCATCATACCGTCCGGCTTTGTGCTGGCAATCATGTGCTGCACAAACATCAAGTCAGCTTTTTTGCCGGTCTGCGGAGCCCACCCATAGACAAAGCGGTTCTGGCACTTCATTTTATCGTTCTTTGTATAATTCTGTGAGAAGGGCGGATTTGCAATCACACGGTCAAACTGACGCACCGATCCATTCTTCTGCCAGTACGGCTCCATCAGGGTGTCGCCGTGCTGAATATCGGCATCCTTGATGTCGTGCATGATCATATTCATTTTACAAATCGACCATACCGTTGCAGCATCATCCTGTCCGAACAGAGCCAGTTTACGTCCATCGCCGCCCTGCTCTTCAACATACTGCTTGCTGTGAATAAGCATACCACCGCTTCCGACCGTTGGATCGTATATTTCCATGTTCTCCTGCGGCTTGATGATTCGTACCATCAGTTGAACGACCGTTGAGGGCGTATAGAATTCTCCACCTTTCTTTCCGGCAGAGTCCGCAAAGTTCTTGATCATGTATTCATAGGCAGCTCCAAGCAGGTCGGGGAACACAAAATTATCATTTGTCAGCTTGTGTTTATTGAAATGCCACACAAGCTGAACCAGACGTTCATTTGTAATAATCTGCTTGTTCTTAACCTTCTTTGCGAAATCAATGTTTTTCAGAACGCCATCAAGCTGGCTGTTTTCCTTCTCTATGGCAACAAGGGCGCGTTTCAGCTTGGCGGCTACATCCACCTTTACATGGAGCAGTCCCGTCCAGCCATCGCCGTTATCCTCGCACTCCCAACGAGCCTCACGAGGCACGAAGAAGGTGCTGCCGTAGGAAGTCTTATCCTCAAGGAAGTCCTCCAGTTCTTCCAGCGTCAAATCATCCTTATATTCCGCTTCCAGTTCCTTTCGTTTCTGTGCGAAGTTATCGGAAAGTCTCTTCAGAAAGAGCATTCCGAAGATATACTCCTTAAACTCAGAAGCGTCCATTTTGCCACGGAGAATATCTGCCGCTTTCAACAGATGGCTTTCTAATTGAGATATTGTTAATTTAGGCATGATAAATTCTCCCTTACGTTTTATTAGCCGTTACTTGGCTTCGATACGCAGTTTGGCAGCATATGCCGAAATGCGCTTAACACAGGAATCAGAATACTTCTGCAGCGTTTCAAGAATGATGCCTTCATTCTTAACCACAAAATCAACCATCCCTGCGTCTTTCACAAATATGACCATGTTCTCGCAGTCGTATAGTGCCAGACTGCCTTCAAGGGCAGCATACAGTTCCTTTTCGAGTTTCCACTTTCTGATTGCCATCAGCGTGAAATCCCAATAGTCACATTCGATATAATCATCAAACATCTCGTCTATTTCCAGATCATCGTAACTGAGCGACGATACTTCAGTTCGATTAAACTCATTGATGAACCGAAAGAACTGCCTATGGAGAATATCTTCTTCCTTGATCGAAAAGGGCAGCTTCTTGCCGCTCTTTAATAACCGCAATTCCTCCATGCAGTTATCCGATGCCTCTCCCGATAAATCGCACAGTTCCATAAAGTCTACTTTTGTCTGAATAGAATGCAGTCTGTATATAATGGTCATCGGTGCCAGAAGATTGACGGCAAAAGTGTCCGCCTCCCGTTCCAGCACCTTGTATTCCGTCTCCGTAAGAGTCCCACGGCAAAGCGCCGTAGCGTCAAACGAAGTCAGATGACCAAGTACGATGTGTCCTATTTCATGCGCTATCGTCCACCGTATCCGCTGGTAGTTCTCCACACGATCATCATAAACAACGAGATAGTCCGCTTGTCCTCGTAAATGCTGTGACTTTGCATCCGCACCTTCTTTATCAATAAAGAGCGGATTATCATCGCCACAGTTGTCCCTTAATGCAGTCCATTTACATATATGAACATTCGGTAGGGCTTCTGCGACTTTCCAAGGATCAACAGGCAGTCTGTCGATTTCCAGCTCGCATAGTAACCGATAGGCTCGTTGCCCTACATATGCATAACACGGATAATCAGGTATCTGGATTCTTCTTTGCATAATCCAGATACATTTCGACCTGTCTCACAAGCTCATCATATTGCGAATCCTTTAAATCGCCGTTTCGAGATAGACCATCCACGATCTTTTGCGCCGTTTCCTGTTGTTTCGGTGTTTTGAGATCAGGAAACACACGCTCGATCAACGGAGTGCTTTTCCCGTCGGTCTTGTACCCGGCGAGCATAAGAATATCGTCCTGGGGAATGCCTAATGCATCCGCCAAAGCAATGATCATAGGCACAGAAGGATTCTGTCGTTCGCCATTTTCAATACGATGCACCTCGGAATGACTGATTCCGGCCTTTTCTGCAAGTGCTCTCTTGGACATTCCTTTTGCTAATCGGCGCTCTTTTATAAAATCACCTACATTACTCATTTCGTCTTGCACCTCCTTGGCAACTATTATATCACGAGTATTGCCAAAAAGCAACACTTTCCCGAAAACAATTGCCGACCCGCTATAAAATTTTCTTTCAAGGTACATTTTCATCTATTTTATTGACATCCAGAAACACCAGTGATATAACCTGACTTTTACAGTTTCGTATAAAAATGAGTAAACAAATGTTAACCCAATCCCAGGAAAATCAATACTTTCTGGGATTTTTCTTTTATTCTTATTGACGTTATGCTCTGTTTGTGCTATAATAAATATATCTATATTTAGGAGACACACATGATACGTAAAGATAAAAAAACTTTTAAGGATGGTTCTACAAAAACTCAAATCCGGGTCACAGAAGGTTACCGGCCCTTTCCAAACTCTTCTCCCAAACAGCGTACCGTGAAAAGCTTTGGATATCTGGAAGACCAGGTCGATCCGGATGCTTTCTGGAAAGAAGTAAATGCCTGTAATGACAGTCTCAAACAGAAACGTGACCTGCGCATCGAAATACCGGTATCCGAAATGATGTACTCTGATAATAACCGCCTCCTTAATTATGGATACAAGTTCCCGGAGTCTGTTTACCATCTCCTTGGAATCGATACTTTCCTGGAACAGTATCAGAATGCCTCAGGGTTCCGCGGAAAATATTCCCTGAATGATGTCTTCCGTTATCTTGTAATGGATCGTATCCTTTACCCTTCTTCAAAACGCGAAGCTGCTTCACGCCTCCTGAACTATTATGGGCTCAACAGCGAGTTTGAACTGCCACATATTTACCGCGCATTGGACCATTTCAATAACGTTTTCTATGATTTGCAGCATTATGTCAGTGAACAGGTGGAGGAGTGTTTTGGCCGGGAACTGAGATACAGCTTCTATGATGTTACCAACTACTATACAGAAAAAGATTTCGCAGATCCGGATGAATTATACCGCAGCCGGACAGGGGAGTTGGTAGATGGACCTGCCTTGGGACAAAAGGGGGGCTCCAAAGAACACCAGCTGACGCCGATCGTTCAGATGGGGCTCTTTATGGATGGAAATGGAATTCCCGTCTGTATGGACGTATTCCGGGGAAACATGAGTGATTCGGACACCCTGAAGGAAAACCTGGACGGGTTTAAGAAAGAGTATGGCATCAAACGCACCGTTGTTGTGGCAGACAAGGGAATGAACTGTTCCCATAACATCGACCTGCTGTGCAGCCAGGGGGATGGATATGTATTTTCCCAGGTTCTAAAGGGGACGAAGGGAAAGCGGTACCAGGAGGCCCTGTTTTCCCCGGAGGGCTGGCAGGAATCGGAAGATGGTTCTTATAAATGCAAACTGATTACCGAAGAATACAGCGGGCATGACATCACCTTTGAAAACCAGGACGGAAAAAAGATTGAAAAAAAGAAAGCAGTAAAGCGGATGAGGAAGGTACTCCTTTACTGGTCAGAGTCAGATGCGGAAATGGCCGCGAAAAAGAGGGAAGAAAAGCTGCGGAAAGCGGAAAAAAGCACAAAAAACAATGCCTATGGCATCATCCATGGAAAAGACAGGTATATCAAAGAAGAAACAGTCCTGAAAGAAACCGGGGAGATTCTGGATGAAAGCCAGGCAGTCAAAGTATCTACAGTAGATCAGGAAAAGGCGGAAAAAGACGCGCTTTATGATGGGTATTTTGCGATTATAACAAGTGAACTGGACTACGATGCCGCAAAGATCCGTGAAGTATACCATGGTCTGTGGAGAATAGAAGAATCATTCCGGATTATGAAGAGTGATTTTGACGCAAGACCGATTTATCTGAATAAACGGGGTCATATCCGGGCCCACTTTTTAATCTGCTTTATATCGTTGGTGATCATCCGTCTAATCCAGCACAGCATGGGAGTGGAAAGGCTGTCTGCGGAACGAATCGCAGAAGCGCTGAGGAGAGCGGAGTGTCTGATGGAAAAGGGAGGATACATCCGTCTGCTGGATGTGGGGGGAAAAATCCGATATCAGGAAATCCCGGATGGAAAAAATGGGAGGATGGTACCCAGCCTAAAGTTCAGCAGAGAAGACCAGATCGCCCAGGACTACCGTCAAATCCAGAGAACATTTGGAACAGACTTTTATTATGCATATGCGAAACAGGAAGATTTCAAGAGATTTTTTCAGGAAATGGAATTAGGTAAAAAAGCATAACACATGAAAATCCCTGCAAAGGCCGTAGATTCAAGCCTTGTAGGGATTTTTGCCTATATAACTGTAAAAGTCAGGTTGCTGATATCTTCTCTATAGGCACGGGTTTTCCGTTTCTAGTGATCCTGGAGTTTGATATAACTGGCTATCCCATTGTGTTTCAGATACAAGAGGTTTTTCTCGCTGCAGTATCCGCTGTCTGCCGTTACTTCATCCAATACTTTACCAAAGGCTTTCTGATGTTTCTCCAAAACCGGAATCAGGGTGTTATAATCCGTACGGTCATTGCTCACGTATCCGTGAACGATGAAATAGTTCTCCACCGCGATCTGAACGTTGTAAGCTGGTTTTAACTGACTGTTAAGCATGTGGTCTTCCTTCATCCGCATAAACGTTGCTTCCAGATCCGTTTTGGAATAACTGTTGCGGTCCTTCCCCATGATTTCAAAACATTCCTTATATCCCATCAGACGGTTTCCGCATTCCTCCAGTTCCTCATACAGTTTTTGAAGCTCGGACTTCGTTTTTCCCTTACTATGGACGAATGAAATCCCCTCACCTTCTGCAATCCGCATCAGATTCTTCTGGAGTTTCAAAATCTCAAGAGGAGAGCAGTTATCAATTTCGATGATGGTATTGTTTGAGAGTTTCTTGTGTTTTGTCAGCTTCCGTTTTCGGTTTTTATCAATCACACGTCTGACTTTTTCTATGCCTTCGATGATAAACATCTGTGCATCTCCAACGTCATATTTCGCTGCATACTCATTTTCGTGTAGAAGTGTATTGTATTTTTCACAAAACGAGTCTATGGTATCCAAAAGACCTGCAAGGTGGTAATTGATGCTCCCGCGCCAAACAAACGTATAACGGTTTGCATTGGCTTCCAGCTTCGTACCGTCAATAAAGAGTTCTTTGAGCGTGATCAAACCCTCTTTTTTTAATCGGCGCATGAATTGGTAATTGAGCTCATCCAGAACATCGCCAGTCAGTTTATTGTTTTTGAATTCATAGAAAGCATCCCGCTTCGGCTTCTGACCTTTGGTCAGCCAGATAAAAGCAAGATCCCTTTCGCATAATTCTACAATACGGTCAACAGCACGCACTCCGCGCATGTTAGCGTAGGTAACGACAGCATACATCATAATTGGATTGTACCCGGTTCTTCCCTTATCTGAACAACAGGCGAGCAGGCCTGAAAAATCTAATTCCTCCATCACTTTTTTAAGGGTATAGACAGGATCGTCATCGGGGAAATGCAATTCGAAGAAACTGAAGTTAATTTTCTGTTGCCCCAAATCAAAAAATTGGTTATAATAATCTTGTTTTTGCATAGTTCCATTATAACATGGAACGGAGGAAAAGATGGTTGTGGTTAGCCATCTTTTTTCTTTTTTAGGATGTAGTTAAGGGGAGGATGTGACCGACTTCGGTCACACCCTCCCCTGTTTTAGGCTATCTATTTCCCGACAGCCCCTTGGTTTCTATTTGAATATTACAATATAATCTGCCGACATCTTATCAAACGTATCGTTGACATCCTCAAGCACTTCTGTTAATTGTTCGTTCAACACTCCATGAACATAAGCTTCTTTTGCGTTAGGTTTTTCTATCAGCATCCACTTAAGCTGTTTGTATGAGTATTTCGCAAAGGTGATCCACTGTGGGTAGTTGATTGCCATTGGATTTTGCGTAAAATATACCTTCCCGGCATTAACTGCAGTTGCTGCTGAATGTCCGATAAACAACATGGTCGCAAGCTTTGGATGCTTTTCCCGATTCAGTGAAAAAGGGATTGATTCTTTTACAGAGCGCCCTTCCTTAAGCCGCTTGAAAGCGTATCCTATACGAGTCACCACTTCAACAATCATTACCGGTATAGACAGAGTGCAGAAATGTATAAAGTCATACCCTTCGTAATACATACCTTGTACAATCTCTGCAATGGTCTGATCGTATTCTCCGAGCTCTCCAAACTGAAGGAGATTGAATAATCCCATCATTGGATCCGGGAGTCCCATTGAGGTTATGATGTCAGACTTGAAATGAATAATCTGTTTAGCTATGGCTACAAAAACATCTGTCTCTTTTCGGTCAGCATAATTCTCCATAATCTGCGACACAATTTTGCCTTCCTTATCAATAGTGGTCATTTTCCCATTCAGGATATCTGCCACACCAAAAATAAGACCGAGCAACGGATTATGCCCAAGCGAAAGCAGTCGATGATAGTATGCAGACAGCCCTTCGACATGTATTGTGGTATTTCTATTATCCTGGGCATCGTATGGAACTTTACTGACTTTTGAGTTAGCCAGCTTTTTCATCTCTTCTTCTGGGAATTTCTTATCAAACCAGTCTCTGACATAATTTGAAAGAGGTGCACCCTTCAAACCTTCCGATGTCTTTTGCGGAATGCCCACCAATAAAATATCAACAGCTGCTCCAAGCATTCCTGCAGCCGCGCTAATTGTCACGTCATACTTATCCAGGTGATGAATCTGATTATATTCTGCATTCAGCATCCGGATTTCTTGACTATTTCTTTGGAGTTCATCCTCCGTAAAGATTGATTCAAGCGCATGACCTGAACCCACGATTTGTTCTGCCTCGATACATAAATCTTCCCATGACGGCACCACCATTACTTTTTGGGTTCTTCTCTTTTTTGCACTGTTTGCATTTCTGTATATCCAAGCATTCGAAGCAGATCTTCACTTTCCTGAATTCTGCTATCAAGCGCAGATGTGGAAGACATTGATGCCTTTATTTTTTTCAGCTTCTCATCATGATATTTCAGTCATCGTTGATTTGCTGTTCAGTTTCTGAATATTTGTATTTACTCATCGTTAGCCTTCTTTTTCCCAAGTTCAGCGATCTGTTTTTTTAACTCCTGTATTTCAGATTGCAGACCATTCATTTCCTTCTTCAATTTGGAATCGTACGCCAATAAGCGGTCCTGTCTTTCCTTGTCTATCTCAGCTTGCGTACCAAGTTCCTTTATGACTGCATTGTGCTTGGCAAGTACCTTCTTGTACAATGCCTCTTTCTCTTCAGCTTGCCTTTGATACCTTTTGATAAAAAGAATGCACTTACTGTCGTAGGCAGGGCGGTCAGAACACCTATCTGAAAATTCCTATCTTTTACAATGTCTACAACAGCTTTTCCTGTTTTCGTTATACCTGCATTTCCTTTATCCAACATCGGTGTCAACTTATTTAAATCGAATTTTCTCACTGCTCCACCTCACTTTAAGTAACATCCAAGTCATATTGTAAATCCTTTATGGCTTGCTGCAACAGTATATTAAGACTCTGTAAGTAATCCATGCGCTCTTTCTCCGCGTCGGCTTCTGCTTTCATTGCTTTTATTATTGCATCATGCTTTTTGAGAGCCTCTTTGTATAAGCGCTCTTTCTTCTGACGAAGCTGTTTATTTTTAAAATGTGAGGCAACTCCAACTCCTGCAGCAGCGAGACCTGCAACTGGTGCCGCAAGAACAAAAACACCGGCTACCATACCGCCTCCAACAATGGCACCTGCAGTTGCAAGACCTGATGTAATACCTGCCGCAGACAACCCTGCAACTCCAAGACCATAGAGTGCTGCAAAAGAACCTACTCCTCCAATGCCAGCACCTAACGCACCGGCTAATACCTCTGGTATGGCACTTTCTTTGACAGTGCGGTTTTTATCATTGAGAGCAACGGCAGCCTCGTTAACAACATTTACTACGGTCTGCATAGAGTCTACGCTCTTAAAGTTCATATTCTTTTTCTTTTTAATATATGAATCTTTTTTACTCATAAGAATTCTCCGTTTATTTTGTTTGTAGGCCTGTGCGAACATAGCATCAATCCGCATCCACAACTCTGTATTATCCAAACCACGAACTCAACTCTACGCCGAAAACATTCAAACAGCCCACTCAGCCAGTTTTCATTCAAACCGACTACTCAACTATCCGACAAAAGCCGTGGATATGTTCTGTCAATGCGTTTTCTGCCAATAATTTGACCTTCCGCTGTTACCGGAAAACTGCTGAAAATACGGTGTTTTCTGCCGCTTATTCTTTGACCCGTGACATCAAAACTACCGTCTCAACGGTATTCCCTTTGTCCCACAAAAGCTCCGTAACTTCCCCGCCATCCTTGAACACCGGAAAATTCAGACCAATCCGCTTTAGCGGATATTCAGACTCGTCATTCCTGTAAATTTCAATTTCCTTAATCAAGGCTGTGACCACATTTCTCTTTTCTTCGTCATTTATTATATTATAAACGCAGTCGAAATTCACCATGATTTTGTAAATATTCTCAAGAGTAATTGCCTGCTGCTTAATTGCATCTCGCCGAAGTCTGGCATCTTCGATTTTTTCCTCCAGCTCAACAATGACATCATATAGGGAATCCAACCGCAAGGTCATATCATGGAGCTTTCGTTCCCGATATTTTGCATCAGCAGGGAGACTGTCAATTTCCCGTTCCAATCTTGTTTTATTCAGATCAACTTCCTTCAGCTTTGCCTGATAGCCCTCCAGTTCTTTATCCACTGCTTTCGTGTCAATCTGAACGC
>OJJT01000121.1_pt1 | contig 60093 bp, 57 predicted proteins | sample 1596281 | NCBI WGS metagenome assembly OJJT01 (sample SAMEA4350145, study PRJEB24818) | metagenome | biome: human; feature: gut; material: faeces | place: Denmark | collected 2013-09
GCCGGTTGAGTTTCCCAATTTTATAACCATTGCCCACTCCCCAGCTCCTGCTTGTATATTTCTTCATCTGCGCCTTGAACTTTGCTGCCGCTTTCGGGTGTGGTCTGGCTTTGTACCCTTTTTTTTTTTTTTCAAGCAGAAGACGGCATACGAGATTTCTGCCTGTCTCGTGGGCTCGGAGATGTGTATAAGAGACAGTTCTTAGCCTCCTCCAGCGTCATATCCACGCCGTAGGACTGGGCTGCATACTGCTGCAGCCCCGCCGCCCCCATTCCGAATATCAGGCCGAAATTCACCGCCTTGGCCGCCTGTCTCTGGGCGGACGTCACCTGTTCTGCCGGAATATCCGATATGAGGGAGGCGGTCAGCCTGTGCAGATCCTCCCCGCGGGCATATGCCCCCTTCATCCTCACATCCCCCGAAATCTGCGCTGCCACCCGGAGTTCAATCTGGGAATAATCCGCCAGCACCAGCTTTCTGCCCTCCGGGGCGATAAAACAGCTGCGGAAACGGGCTTCCCTGGGAATCTGCTGGATATTCGGCCCCCAGCAGCACATTCTGCCGCTGTATGCGCCGATCTGCCCATATTTAGGGTGCAGCCGGCCCGTAACCGGATGTATCTGCGCAGGAAGAGGATGCAGGAAGCCGGAAAGCAGCTTGGAATATCTCCGGTAATCGGTGAGCGCTTTTACCAGAGGATGATTATGATAGGGCGCCAGGCTGTAGCGGGAGGTGTTCGGCACATGGATGCCGTTATCCCGCAGTAACCTGAGCACATAGACATTGCTGTCAAAATTCACATCCACGGCTTCCTGCGTTCCCCACAAGGTCAGCTGGAAGGTCGGTTCCCCGCTGAAGGCATATAACGCCTTAAGCGACTTCTCATACTGCTCCTGGATATCCGCGCACAAAACCTCCCACTGCTCCAGATCCAGACAGATCCCATCATATTCCGTCCAGGCCAGCGCCGGCGCACATGCAAATTCAATCTGTGCCACCCTCTCCAGCCCGTTATCCTGAAGCTGCTTTCCCAGGCATTCCCACAGCCGCAGCAGAACACCGGAATCCAGCGCCGCATATTCAAGCTGGGACGCGGTCAGAGAACCGCTCCAGTCCCCGGTCTGCTCCGTCTTGTCCAGCGTCTCTCCCAGATAATGCTCCGACACAGCCGCCAGGTTCACCTTACGCGGGCCGCCGCAGGGACGCAGCAGCTCCGCCGCCAGCATGGTATCGAACACCGGCGCCGCGCACACTCCCGCTTTTCTCAAAAACTGCAGGTCGAACTTGGCATTATGAAAAATTTTCACACTGTCACCCTCCAGCGCCTCCCGCAGGAACGCGGTTCCCTTTTCCGGCCCGGCTGTCCTGTCACGCCTGTCCTCCGTCCCGCCGCCGAGAAAGGAAAAACAGTCTATCAGCAGCACGGGCATACCGGGAGCGCCTATCTGTATGAGTCTGAGCCTGTCCCTGTGCACGTCCAGCCCTGTAGTCTCCGTATCCACCGCCAGCACAGGCGCCTTTTTCAACTGCTCCAGAAAAGGTTCCCCTTCCTCCGGGGTACGAACCAGGATATACTCCATGCGATCATCCTTCTTTCCTTTTTGCTGCTTTCATTATAACAGTATCCCTCTGCAACAGCAACCGAAACATCAAACATATGTTCTTTTTTATATTATTGCCCGCAGGCGGTGAGCAGGCAAAAACGTTGTTAAAAGAAGCACTTTTTACAATATAATCAGTGTTTTTTCTGTAGTGAATGCATTCTGCCTCTCGTATAATAATAAAAAAGGCTGCCAATACAGGCAGCGTGGCACCAAACACATAAGGAGGGGCGCTATGGAACATCTCTTTTCGGCAATCAACAATATCTTCAACTTCGTCATACCCGTTTCCGACTTTTTCTGGGACTTTCCCACCAATTTCAGCTGGTATGCCTCCATTCCCATCCTGGGGAATTTTTCACTGGCGGTAATACTGCTCATCGGCTCGGGCATCTATTTCAGCATCAGGACAGGTTTTATCCAGGTGACGCATTTTGGAAAGGGAATCCGCATCCTGGCAAAGAAAAAAAGCGATGAAATCGGCATTTCCTCCCTGGCGGCGTTCTTCCTGAGCTCGGCCATGCGCGTCGGCCCGGGCAATATTCTTGGCGTTACCGGCGCCATCGCAACAGGAGGCCCGGGCGCGCTGTTCTGGATGTGGGTATCCGCATTTTTCGGAATGGCCACCGCTTATACAGAAGCCGTCCTGGCACAGATTTTCAAAGAAAAGAAAAAAGATGAGTTCGTAGGAGGCCTTCCCTTTTATGGAAAGGTGCTGCTGGGGAACAAGCTCTGGGCAGGCGTCGCCCTGTCGCTGATGTACATCATCTACGCCATGTGCTGCCTTCCCGCCCAGGGCTTTAACGTGGTAAGCTCCATCGGCCAGATGGCTGAAATCGTTACCGGCGCTTCCATGGGCAGCGCTTCTTATTTTTACTATATTGTATCCGTTCTTCTCATCCTCGTTACCGCCTATATCGCTTTCGGAGGCATCCGCAAGGTCACCAGGGTCACCGACGGGCTGGTTCCTGTCATGGCAGTGATCTACGTGGGTGTGGTTTTCCTGCTCATTCTCCTGAACCTGGGAAGCGTCCCCTATTTCTTCGGCGCGGTGTTCGGAGGCGCATTTACGCCCCAGGCAGTATTCGGTGGTATTTTCGGCACGGTTCTGGTACAGGGCGTGAAAAGAGGGCTGATGTCCAATGAAGCCGGACAGGGCACCATCACCATGGCCGCCGGCGCCGCCAATACGGATCATCCCTGCGAACAGGGCTGCGTCCAGTCCATCGGCGTGTTTCTCGATACCATGGTTATCTGCACCCTTACCGGCTTCGTCGTTGTCATGGCGCATGTCTGGACCGGCAGCAGCGCTGAGGCCTGGTTTGCCATGGATCGCTTGCCTAAATTCCTGGAATCCGCAAAGGTGCTTACCCCGGGTACGGCCATGAACGCGGCAGTGGCCTTCCTGCTCACCTTCTGCTTCTGTCTGTTCGCCTTCACCTGCCTGGTGGGCATGATCTCCTTCAGCGAAATCGCAGCCAACCGGATCAGCTCCAGCAAAAAGGTGATTTATACCGTCCGCATTGTTGGCATTTTCATCACGGCCTTCGGTATCGCCTGCTCCCTGGCCGGAATTGAACTGGGAAATCTCTGGGCCATCTCCGATCTGGGCAACATCCTGATCGTTTTTGCCAACATTCCCCTTCTCTATCTGGGAGCAAAATGTGTGTTCCGCGCCACCGCCCATTTTAAAAAGAAAGACGGAACGCCTTTTACCTCTTCTGTTATCGGGCGCAGCTGTCCCTACTGGGATGAAAGGGCCGGTAAGGCCACAGATAAAAAAACAGATTCCGCCAGATAATCCGCAGCCCAGGCAAAAAGGACCTGCCAGCATCACCGGTACAGAAGCGCAAGATAATGCATAAGCTGTATCACCAGGTCCTCTTTTCCTTTGGGGCATTCCTCCATCAGCTGTTCAATCAGCTGGTTGGAATTATGCTCCCCTGTAATCAGGTAGGTAGGGTCAAGCTCTAAATGTTTCCTGACCAGTAAAATCCTTTCTATGGTAAGCTTCCTGTTTCCTCTTTCTATCTCTCCGTAATACGTTTCTGAAATTCCAAGCAGCTTTGCAGTCTGCTTCTGTGTCAGCCCCATTTTCTCCCTCCGGGCCCGCAGTCTGTCCCCAATATCCATCAACAGCTTAGATTCAGGCATTTCTTCCCCTCTTTCTCCGCTAAAACGCGTACACTCCCCATAAATCCCTTCAAAAATAAATTACAAGGAATTTACCTCATCCGCCGTGCTTTGTCAACATGCGCAAAGCAGTAATCCATGGCGCACAGGGAAATATTTATAGTATCAAATTCAAGGAATTGCATATTATTAGTATATTGAAAGATAACTTCCGTATTTATAGTCTTTTATATGGAGGTCGGAAAAAATATGGATAACATCTCGAAACTGGTTGGGGCCAGAATCAGAGGATTTCGGAAGGAAAAGCATTTAAGCCAGGAGGAGCTGGCAGAAAAATGCAATCTTCATCCCACTTACATCGGGCAGCTGGAACGCGGAGAGAAAAACCCGACAATAGAAAGTGTCATGAAGATATCCGACGGACTGCAGGTTCCCTTAGACCAGCTCTTTGCCAATGTCACTGCTGCCAACTTTCCTGCCATGGATTATATTCCGGATAAAATCATGTTTCTTGTAATGGAACTGACTCCCAAAGAACAGAAGATCATATATGAATTAATCCTTCTGGCATTGAAGCTTCGTAATTAAATAATGAATGACCTATGGTAACTGCGAAGGAACTGAACAGTTACAGCTTATGAAAAAATGCAGCCTCAGGTATCTCTCCGGCTGCATTTTTCTGTAGGTTTTTATTCTGAAAACCGCAGACGAGGTTTACGCCACCCCACGTAAACACTGCTTCTGCGGTTTTCTTTCTTTTTTACCCGGACCCGGCAGCGCCGGAACCGGAATTTTTTTTTACTTAAGCGAACGGATTTTCCGTAGGATACATCATGCCCTTAGGCTGGTTGAAGTTGATTTCATCCGTTTCAACACCGATGTATTTAAATACTTCATACAGAGCCTTTCCGAAATGTCCGAAAGCAACTGCGCCGTGGTGAGGATAGTTCTTCTCAACCAGGACATGACGGTAGAAGCGTCCCATTTCAGGAATGGCGAATACGCCGATTCCGCCGAAGGAACGGGTTGCCACAGGCAGAACCTCGCCCTGTGCGATGTATGCGCGCAGCTTGGCATCCGCTGTGCTCTGCAGACGGTAGAAGGTAATGTCCCCGGGGATGATATCTCCTTCCAGAGTACCCTGGGTAACTTCTTCAGGCAGGCTTCTTGCCATGATGAACTGATATTTCATCTCGCAGAAGGAAAGCTTGCTGGATGCAGTATTTCCGCAGTGGAAGCCCATGAAGGTATCTTTCTGGGTATAGTCATATTTTCCTTTGATGTCGGATTCAAACATATCAGCGGGAACTGTATTGTTGATATCCAGCAGAGTAACCACATCGTTGCTGACAACGGTTCCGATGAACTCACTCAGAGCGCCGTAAATATCAACTTCACAGGATACCGGGATGCCTCTCTTGGTCAGACGGCTGTTTACATAGCAGGGAACGCAGCCAAACTGTGTCTGGAATGCGGGCCAGCATTTTCCGGCAACTGCTACGAATTCACGGCTTCCCTTATGTTCTTCGATCCAGTCAAGCAGGGTCAGCTCGTACTGAGCCAGCTTGTTTAAGATTTCGGGCTTCTTGTTTCCTGCACCCAGTTCTTCTTCCATATCCTTTACAACTTCAGGGATTCTCTCATCTCCTGCATGGTTGTTGAAGGCTTCGAACAGATCCAGTTCGGAGTTTTCTTCGATTTCCACACCCAGGTTGAACAGCTGTTTAATCGGTGCGTTGCAGGCCATGAAGTCTTTCGGACGAGGTCCGAAGGAAATGATCTTCAGGTTTCTTAAACCAACGATTGCCCTGGCAACAGGTGCGAATTCAGCGATCATATCAGCGCATTCGGAAGCAGTTCCCACCGGATATTCGGGAAGATATGCTTTCAGGTTGCGCAGCTTCAGGTTATAGCTTGCATTCAGAACGCCGCAGTATGCGTCGCCTCTGCCGCTTACCAGATTGTTTCCGGTTTCTTCCGCAGCAGCCACTACCATAGCCGGTCCGTCAAATTCCTTGATTAACAGGGTTTCAGGTGTTTCAGGTCCGAAGTTTCCAAGGTAAACCACGATTGCATTGCAGCCGGCTTCCTTCACGTCCGCCAGTGCTTTTCTCATATCGATTTCATTTTCGATACATACAGGGCACTCATAAAGGCCGTCCCCATATTTTTCCTTGTAAGCTGCAACTACTGCTTTTCTTCTGGATACGGATAAATCCATAGGGAAGCAGTCACGGCTTACCGCTACGATAGCGATTTTTTCTTTCGGCATGTTGTTCATTTCTTTCCTCTCCTTTCGCGGCCATAGGCCGCACTAAAATCAGGGGAGAAGCGTCTTTTGCTTCTCCGGTGGGACACAAGGTGTCCCATCCTCTCCTTTCGCGGCCATAGGCCGCATTAAAATCGGCTTATTTTACACAGATGTTCTCGCCCTTCAGGCCGATATGGCATCCTTCGGGAAGGCCGCCCTCGGCATGTCCGATGAGCCATTTGTTCTTGGCAGTGATCAGCGCATCCTCGCCGCCTGCACAGTGGTTCTCATCCAGCGGCAGATTGGTTCCGTCGGGGAGAACGATAGCACAGCGGAAGCCTTCCTCCGTGCTGTTGCAGGGCGCATAGTGAAGTGTTGTTGCATAAAGCTCCACGCCCACACCCTTAGGAAGCAGAAAAGCTTCCACCTTAGAGGTATCGTAAGTATAGCCCTCTTCGATATCCTGCTGCCAGCCAAGCAGCAGAATCAGATCGGAAGCCGCCACATCGATCTCTGAGGATCTGTGGTACTCCAGCGCGTTCAGCTTGTAATTATTGCCGTTGCAGAAGCCGATCTGGATCGGCATTTCCCCATAGGCAGTATCCTGGAGCTCCTTGTATACAGGAAGAGCCTCCAGCTGTTCCACGCTTGGCTCATAAACAACTTCCTGTGTACAGGGTGTCTTTTCCAGTTCTGCAACCAGAGCCGTAAAATCCACATTGTCCACTACCCTTCCGTATTTCCGGAAAGCGGCGTCCGTTACTTTCTTAATTTCCATCCCTCTTCTCCTTTCTTTTGTTCAGTCTATTTTTAGATTCAGCCGGAATCAGCCGGCATTATCAGCATTGAGAACATCCCTGCGCGGTTTTGCCCACAGCCGGGAATTTATTAAATAATCTTGTCAAACAGTTCTTTGCAGGCAGGATAAATCTGTCTGAACTGCTGATATCTTTCCTCATATTTCGCAGTCAGCTCCGGATCAGGCTCCACGGTTCCCACAACCTTCACCAGCTTGTCTGCGGCTTCCTCCACGCTTGCGAACTCTCCGCAGCCCACAGCCGCCAGAATCGCTCCGCCGTAGCCGGGTCCTTCTTCGCTTTCAATCATGTCAACCTTAATGCCAAGCACGTTCGCCATGATCTTCTTCCAGAGAGGGCTCTTCGCTCCGCCGCCGCAGATCTTGGTTCTTTCAATATGTATTCCCAGAGACCTGGCAACCTCAAAGGAATCCCTCAGTGCAAAAGCAACGCCTTCCAGAACAGCCTGCGTCATATCAGCCCTGGTGGTATCCATGGTCATGCCGATGAAGGTTCCTCTTGCATTGGGGTTATTATGGGGAGAACGCTCTCCCATCAGATAAGGCAGGAAAAATACATGGTTTTCTCCCAGCTTTGTAATGGCCGCCTGCTCCGCCGCATAATCGCCTGTGCCGATGATATCATCCATCCACCACTTGTTGCAGGAAGCCGCGCTGAGCATGCATCCCATCAGATGGTATTTCCCGTCCGCATGGGCAAACGCGTGCAGCGCATTGTTGCTGTCCACGCAGAAGCTTCTGGAGGAAATAAAAATCGTTCCGCTTGTTCCCAGGGAAATATTGCACATGCCGTCGCCCACGGTTCCGGTTCCCACAGCCGCAGCCGCGTTGTCCCCGGCTCCTGCAATCACCTTTACATTCCCGGGCAGCCCCAGCTCCTGTGCGATTTCGGGAAGCAGTGTTCCCACCACCTCATAGCTTTCAAAAATCTGCGCCAGCTGTTCCTTACGGATGCCGCAGATTTCGCACATTTCTTCCGACCAGCAGCGGTTCTTCACATCCAGCAGCAGCATGCCGGAAGCATCGGATACATCCGTGCAGTGTACGCCGGAAAGCTTATATGCAAGGTAATCCTTGGGAAGCATGATTTTTTCTATTTTGGCAAAATTCTCAGGCTCTTTGTTCTTCACCCAGAGAAGCTTCGGCGCGGTAAAGCCTGCAAAAGCAATATTCGCCGTATATTCGGACAGCTTATCCTTGCCGATTACCTGATTCAGATAATCCGTCTCCTCACCGGTCCTTCCGTCATTCCATAAAATGGCCGGGCGGATGACCTGATCCTCCTTATCCAGAATTACCAGTCCGTGCATCTGTCCGCCGAAGCTGATGCCCGCCACCTGTGATTTGTCACATTCCGCAACCAGCTCCTTCAAGCCTGCCATGGTCTGCTCAAACCAGTCCTCCGGCTTCTGCTCAGACCAGCCCGGATGAGGGAAAAACAAAGGATATTCCTTTGAAACAATCTTCTTAATCGCTCCCTTTTCGTCCATCAGCAAAAGCTTGACCGCCGATGTCCCAAGATCTACGCCTATGTATAACATACCGCGCCTCCCGTCCTTTCCTTCTTAAATGCGGCTTTCAATGCAGCGCCTCAGCCAGCCTTCCGGCTTCCCCAAAAGCAATTGCCCGCATGCCGCCTGTTTTTTGTCCGTTCTTACGTGCCCGTGCACGTTACTTTCATAATAAATGATTTTCTCCCAAAAATCAATGGGGTTTGTCAAATTCGTTAAAATATACAATCCACCTTGTTTTTTGCAGCCTTTTGGCATCCTCTTTTGTATAATCTGCTGTTTCGTGTTGCACGCACACGATTTTCTCCCTTTGAAAATTGACTTTGCCCGTTTATTATGTTACGGTTATGGAAAGTGTAACTGCAAAGTTGCATACGACTGCAAGGTTGCATACAACCATCGGATAACCGGAATTTACATTGCCATAAGAATCCGGAACATTTCTGCCGGTCGTCTGCCGCGGGCGTCCTGTCCGGCAGACGGGAAAATATTCGTTTTTCTTTGAATTCACCGTTTAACCCGCCGCCAGCAGAAATAATCAAAGCTCCCGCTGTAAGCAGCAACGGGGTATCAAATTTGCAGCGTTGCAGTGCAGCGGGGCATTTGACCCTCGCGGCAGTCGCCAAATATCCATGCAAGCATGGCTACCTGGTTCTGCCCGCGGGAATAAAAAAGAAATCAGAGGTGAACCAGGCATGGCTACGATTAAGGAAATTGCCGAGCTGGCCGGAGTCTCCAGGGGAACGGTTGACCGGGTCCTGAATAACCGCGGGGCGGTAAATCCCAAGACGGCCCGGAAGGTACTGGAAATAGCCCAGGCGCTTGATTATAAACCGAACAGGGCCGGCATCGTGCTTGCCGCACAGAAAAAGAACCTGAAAATCGGGGTAATTTTGTTCGATACGGGAAATCCGTTTTTTAATGATGTGATAGAAGGGGTAAATAAAAAGGCGGAAGAGCTTGGCGGATATAACTGCTCCGTCCTCATTTCACGCGTGGGTTTCGACCTGCAGGCCCAACTGGACGCCATGGACAGGATGGCGGCCCAGGGCGTGAACGGCATCGTGCTTTCCCCCTATAACGATCCGCTCATTGCCGGCAAGATCAATGAGCTGAGTGAAAAAGGCATCCCCGTGATCACCACCAATACGGATATTGAAAACTCCGCCCGCCTGGCCTACGTTGGCTGCAACTTCTACCGTTCCGGGGAAACCGCCGCGGGACTGATGCATCTGATGTCGGACGGGGAGGTCTATGCGGGAATTATCAGCGGTTCCTCCAAGGTACTCTGCCATACGGACCGGATTGCGGGCTTCAGGGACCGGGTGCAGTCACATTATCCCGGCATCCACATCGTGGATACGATTGAAAACAGTGACGATGAATTTGAAAGCTATGATGGCACGCTGCGGCTGCTTGGGGAGCATCCGGAAATTAACGCCCTTTATTTTGCGGCGGGCGGCGTATACGGCGGCTGCCGGGCGGTGCTCGCTTCCGGGCGGCGCGACATTACCATCATTTCCTGCGATAAGGTTCCCACCACAAGGGATATGGTGCTTCAGGGAGTCATCGCCGCCACCATCTGCCAGCAGCCCCTCATTCAGGGCACCAGGCCTTTAGATCTGATGTTCTCCTGCCTTACCACCGGGGAAAAGCCGGAAAAGGAATACCACTATACGACGGTAGACATCCGTATCCGTGAAAACATCTGACTTATGCGGCATCTGCCGGCAGAAAGTATTTTTTCAAACACGATCTTGCGTCAGGACGTCTTTTCAGTTCATTCCTGCTGCAAAAAAAAGCCGTTCCGTGCGGCGGACCAACCGGTTCACCTGCACGGAACGGCTTTTTTTGTGTGATTTCAGACTATTGCCCTGTTACTCCCCTCATACAGGCCACTGCGCATCAGACGGCGGAAGCTCTTCCCCCCTGGTCAGATAAAACCGGTCGAACCGCATGCCTGACGCCATGGAATACACCTGTAGCGTGTGGCTGCCTTTTTCTAACAGGCATCTGGCCGCAGGGACCCATCTGTAAATCTGCTCCGCCTCATAACGGTGCAGCGCCCCGCCCCGGTACAATTCTTCTTTGGCTAACGGATGTCCGTCCACTCCCATGGCAAAATAAGCCTCTTCCATCACATCGAATTTGGACAGCATCCAGACGGTGTATTCCCCGCCTTCGCACTCCAGCTGATAACTGAGGGAAGGCGCTTCGGACGGTTCCTTCCACGACAGCCCCGGTGTCCTGACATACATGGCCAGCCCACTGCGCCCATAGGATTCACTGCTGCAGTGCTGCCATAGCCCTCCGTCCGCGTGGGCAAACCTGCTCTGCGCCAGGGCCGCCGCCGCATCAATCCGGATGCTGCCGTTATTTTCCGCAAACGTATGCTCCCCTTCCTGTAAAAAGAAGCCCGGCTCCACCGTCTTGGCATACCGTTCCGGGTACAGGATCCTGCTTGTCACCGCCAGCCCGTCATCCCCGCATTCCGCCGGGGCGTATTCCACCGGCCGGGGCTTAAGCGTCAGCTTCCCGTAAAAATCCTCCGTCCACCGGTCCGCATCCCAGTCCCAGGGAAGCTCCTGCGCTCCGGTAATCCCCGCCAGATTGTTTTCCTTTCTCTCCTTCGTATAAATCACGAATCCGGAAAAAGCAAAATATTTATCCACCGCATACAGGGAAATCCGGTGTAAGCCGGCCTTCATCGCCGGGAGGGACAGATACAGGCGATCCACATTGTTAAGCACGTTTTTCTTCCAGTTTCCACGCCACTCGTCATTGGAATACGATTCCAGTATCCGCACCGGCCCTTCGTCCACGGAAACACCTATCCTGATCCGGCCGGTGGAATCCAGTGACGGGAACCGGTGAAGCTCCAGCAGGAATTCCCCCTCACTGGCGGCATACACCTGATAACAAAGAGGCGCCGAAAAACCACTGTCCTCCCTGACGGCCTCCATAAGGCTCCCCCGGCATCTGCCCAGCCGCTTTATGACGTGAAAGCAAGGGGAAGAAACCGTACTTTGCGCCGAAACGGCCTGCACGCAGATACAGCCGTCCTCCTCTGTATTTTCACAGACCTGTGCCGGAGGCTCTGTTTTTACCGGAATCCTCACCTCGCTGCAGTCCGAAAGATCCTTTACGAGAATCTCCCCTTCCCTGGCGGCGGTACAGTCCTCCACCCTGACCAGAATCCTTTTTTCCGTCCGCACGCTTCCGCTGTTTTCAGACAAAGTCATCCAGTCCGGCGCGGTTATGGTAAAATCAAAGCTTCCCTGTCCCGCATTTCCCAGCTCCAGCCATTTTACGCCGGGCTTCCTGAATACAAGCTCCGTTTCCTCGTTCCATAAATGCGTCAGCATTCCCCGCTCTCCGATAGAAAGCGGCGGCGTACAGACGGGCATCTGCGCGGCGCGCGGCGGCGGGAAGCCCTCCGGGTTCAGGATGCCGTCCCATTTTCCATCCGCCATCACCTTATTATAGTACAGAAGCATCTTCCTCCTGGCATCGTCAAACTGCATGGATTTCTTCGTATAATATGCGGCGGCCTGCATTTTTCCCTGCCTGTACGCAAGCGTGCTCCTGTCGCCATAATAAAACTGCAGATTCGTAAAATATCCCGCATGGATACGCATGAGAACCAGCTGGAAAAAGGCGTCCTTTTCCTTTTCGGGAAGCGCTTCGTAAATGGCGTTTCCGCGGGTAAAAAGCTCCTCATATTTATGGATACGCACTACGGCCTCGTCTCCGTAGGCAGTCTGGGAAAAAGCATCATAGTCCATATTTTCCAGCTTTCTTACATTGGTAAGCTGGGAAAAATCATTCAGGAGCGCTGAAACCTCTTTCCCGATGCCGCCCTCAAAATTACGGTCGATCCAATCCGCCACATAAGCGTCCACATCCTCAGTCAGCGCATTTTCACTGCCGATTTCCCAGGCCAGGCGCAGGAAAAATTCAATCTCCTGCTCCAGCGGCTTCATGGCGCCGCTGTTTAGCACCCACAGCTTGCGGATTCCCTCATTATAAGCCTTCTGCAGCTCATTTCTCGTATGGGCCAGCGGTATGGAGCACAGGAACACATAGGACATGCTCGGGGGCGCCCAATAGGAATTATGATAATAAATACCGTTGCCTCCGCTGCGTTTTTTCTCCTTTTCGGAAGGGTATCTGCGGATATAGCCGTAATTGTCGTTCGCCCAGACAAGCGTCATATCCTCCGGCACCTCAAGACCGTGGTCATACAGATCCAGAACCTCTTTATATGGAATAAAGGTCATCATCGTATCATGGCCCAGCGTATCCCTTAAAATACTGCGCTGATCCCGGATAATGGTTTCCAGAAGCTCCACCTTGGCCTGCCGTTTTTCCTCCTCGCTTTTGTTTTCCAGCCCCCTCGTCTCAAAGCCGGAATCATGGATGCCGCGCATCCCCAACGTATAGCAGACCTCAAAATCCTGATTCTGCTCCACGCTCTCCCGCCAGTATTCCTGCAGGATTTCCCGGTTTCTTCCTGGTACGGAATAGTCATAAACCGCATCCTGGTATCCCTTTTTTGCTATCCAGGGACGCCATTCCCGATTGTTGGAACGCATCAGCATATCGCAATGGGAGGTTCCCACCACAATGCCCATGCGTTCCGCCAGCGCGCCGTTTTCCCGTTTACTGTTGAAGGAATTGACATGCATGGCAGGCCATATGTAGTTTGCCTTTAACCGAAGAAGCAGCTCAAACACCTTTTCATAGGTCTTCACGCCGATGGTTTCCTCGCCCATGTGCTTCTTTACCCAGGCCTCCAGCTCTTCCTCATCATTGATAAAAATCCCCCTGTATTCCACGGAAGGGTGATCCGTCCTGAGGAAATCCTCCGGCAGACGGATTTCCTGCTTTTCCTTCACCGGTACATCCGCCCAGAAATACCAGGGGGAAACGCCGATTTTTTCACAGAATTCATAGATACCGTAAATCGTTCCCCTTCTATCGCCGCCCGCAATGATCAGCCTTCCTTCCCGAACACAGAGCAGATACGCTTCCTTTATCAGTACGCCTTTTTCATCCCGCAGGAGGTTTCCGGCAATTCTGTCAATGTCCTCGCACATTCCGATTGTTCCGATACGGATTTCGGAATAATTTTCCGCAGAATCCACTTCCGGAACGGCTGCCTGTGCGTACTCGTCGCCCTGCAGTCCTCCTCCCAGAACCTTTTCCAAATCCTTTTCCAGATTGGAAGCCGCAATTTTTACCGCATCGGATTCCTTATCGCTTATCCTGATCCGGTATTTCTGTCCGCGTTTTATGTAAAAATCCATACGTTTCTCCTTTCATCCTCTCCGGCTGATATCACCTCATGCCTGTATGATATTTTGTAACTGTTCAGTACCCCTCACAGTTACTGCTAAAATCCATCCTAAATCGCCTTTGGCGATGGATTTTAGCACTCTTGAATCACTTTCTTACGGTCAGCGCAGTAAATGCGCTGACCTGCTGAACAGTTATGATATTTTGTAACTGTTCAGTCCCCCTCACAGTTACTGCTAAAATCCATCCTAAATCGCCTTTGGCGATGGATTTTAGCACTCTTGAATCATTTTCTTACGGTCAACGCAGTAAATGCGCTGACCTGCTGAACAGTTATGATATTTTCATCATATCATACAGCAGGTATTTTTTTGCAACATTATTGGCAAAAACATTGCGTATCTTGACTTTATATTCTGACTATATATTTTTACTTTATATTCTGGCTTTATACTTTTACTTTATATTTACACTTTTATATTCACTTCGTACTTTGGCTTTACAGCTTCAACCGCCTTCCCATTCATCCGCTGATTACCATCAGGACTGCTCCTTCTCCCTGTTCCGGATCAAAAAACGCCTCCCGCCATATCCTTTCCGGCGAAAAACCGGAAAATACGGCGGGAGGCGTATTATCTTACTGCTTAAGCCCCGGGCTTCTGTTTATTTAACTACAGTAAGGGAAGTGATATGGGGATTTACGCCCTCATACCAGTACAGGAAACCTTCCATATCAACGGTCTGGCCGATTTCCAGAGACTGTACAGCCTTGTATACATCGGTTGTTTTGTCACACAGGTAGGATTCCACGGTGAAGGTGTAGGTTTCTCCATTATAGGAAACGTTAAAATATAAGTCGTCGCCTTCTGTACCGGAACCGTCCCAGTTATACAGGTAAGCCACATCATTGCCGTCGGCATCCTGTCCGGCAGCCTCTACCGTCATGCCCTTAAAGGTAACAAACTGGTTCTGATGGTCGATCAGGCCATCGGTTCCCAGCATATCGGTAACATCCAGCGCGTCGGCGATAAACTCATCCCCTTCCACGAATTCAAAGGTTGCATCCATCAGCTCGATTTCTCCGGACCATTCTGACTTGTAGCCTGTTACACGGATCTTGGTTCCCGGAACAAGACGCTCATAGTCTTCCTCTGAGCATGCCATATTGTACAGGAAATAAGCGCCGTCCTTATCCTGGCTGTAAACGGTGGCCTTATCCTCCCACCAGGACTGCTTTGCCTGGACATAAGTCTCGATTACCACCTGGGAATCCAGATCGGCAGCCATATACTCTTCATAGGTCATAACCCCGGCAGCGGCGTCTGCGCTGTCTGTGGTGACCGTCTCAGCCACCGTTGTGGTTTCTTCCACTGCAGCCGCCGGCGTACTCTCTTCCTGAGCGGTCTCTGCTGTGGTGCTCACTGCTTCTGAAGCAGCGGTTTCCGCCGGTTCCCCTGTCTTTGCACAGCCGGCAACGGCCAGTGCCATGGAAAGCGCAAGCGCAAGAACGATAGTCTTTTTCATAATTCTCTCCTTTGTGAATAAAGTTTTAAAAGCTGCAGGAACTCAGGTTTCCCAAGCCCCTTCATGAGTTATTATAGCTTAAAAATAAAAGAAATCAATGGTCATGTCTCATTTTTTCTTCTCCATCCAACAATCAGATAGGCCAAAATCAGTATCCAGGCCGCCGCAAGGGAGGAAAGCAGCGCCACGGCAGTGCCCGGGAGCGGACCCAGATCGGTTTTTCCGGCGGTCTGTGAGGCGCGTTCATTTAAGTGGTAAAGGGCAGTCACGTCGAAAAAAAGCTTGTCCATGTAGGCATCGTTGATCTCTTCCTTCCTCCTGGCGGATTTTGCCACATTCTCAATCAGCTGTCCGGCAGCGTCCCGCAGGGAAGCGGAGCCGTTGAATACCGGCGTGGTGAAGGTATCGTCCGTATGGGAAAGCAAAAGCTGGGAAGCCTTAATTTTCACGTCATAATAATTATCATTGTCCTCACCGGCCCGGGACAGATAGTCCTGATACTCTTCGGATTCCCTCGCGGTTCTGGTAACCGGCACATACCCTTCCGTCTCCGCATAGGCCGTCTGTACCCCGTCGGAAAGCAGGTACTGGGCAAAAAGCCAGGACGCCAGGACCTCCTGGGGATCCTCCTTATTGAAGATACAGACGGAAGGCCCCTGGGAAATCATCTGCGGATTCGCGGGATCAAACTGCGGAATCATCATCACCTCGGTTTCAAAATCCACCAGGGCTTCTTCACTGATATCGGTAAGAGGCGCATCGGTCCCCATCCAGGTAGCGCCTGCAGTGGAGTCTATGGCAAAAATGCACTGCCCGGCATTTAAGAAGTTAGCCGGATAGCTGGAAATTTTGAAGGTGGAAAAGGCGCCGCTTTTCACATGTCCCGCGATGGTATACAGAAGCTCTCTGGCCGTATCGTTAAACAGTTCAATCCGGCCGTCCTCCGTGGAATACCCCGCCCCCTTCTGTTTCAGCATCTGAATCATCATATTGTCCGTGGACTTATAGAGGAAGGGAATCATCACACTCTGTCCGTTGACGAGGAAATTCCCGTCCGCATCCTTTTTCGTGGCGGCCTCGGAAACCTCCCAGATGAAATCCCAGGTCAGCGTTTCCGGCAGGGTATAGCCCAGGGCCTCCACATAGGTCTTATTCACATAGCAGGCCTCGGTGGATCGCATATAGGGAATGGCATAATGGCGGCCGCCAAAGGAACACTCCTCCAGGAACTGTGGTATCAGCTCCTCCTGCACTGGAGAATCAAACCTCACTTCACTGCCGCCCAGCCCGTACTTTTCATCCGAAAACAGGCCGTCCAGGGGAACCACCACGTTGTCTCCGGTGAGATAGGTTGCGATGTGATCCGGGTAGCTGATGCAGACATTGGGGGTGGTCCCGGTGGAAATATTGGTTATGACATCGTTATATATTTTCCCGTAATCCGTGTACAGCCGCAGGTTTACCGTGATGTTGGGATAGAGCTCCTGAAAATCCTCAATCGCCTTTTTATAAATATCCGTCTGCCTCTTATTGGTATCGTTTTTCGCCCAAAAGGTAATCTCATGCTGCTTTGCGGCATCAAAGGCCTCCGGCACCGTAAAGTCCGTGTTTTCCCTGGAACCATGACAGCCGGTAAGCAGGAGCGCGGAGGCTGTCAGCACAGCCGCGGCAAGCGCACCCGCCCGGCCCTTTTTAAATAAGCGCTTCATCCCTTCAGCCCTCCCCGTGACACTCCGGCCATAATTTTTTTCCGGAATACTAAAAACAGCAGGATCAGGGGAATGGAAACCACCACAACCGCCGCCATCATTGCCGGGATATTCTCGCGTCCGAAGCCGTTTTCCCGGATTTCCTGGATTCCGCCGCTGACCAGATAGTAAGCGGGATCGTCCGTAATCAGCCGCGGCCATACGTAGGAATTCCAGCACTCGATTACCTTCAGGATGATGATGGTTATCAGCGTCGGCCAGCACATGGGAATCATAACCTTCCAGAGGAACTTGAAATCCGAGGTACCGTCCACCTTTGCCGCCCGGTACAGCTCATCGGGCACCTGCTCAAAATTTTCCTTCAGCAGATAGATGTAAAAAACCGACGTAACCGACGGCAGGATCAGTCCCATGAAAGTATTGCGCATCTCCCAGGAGGTGATGGTCGCAAAGTTGGTGATGACCACCAGCTCGCTGGGAATCATCATCAGGGAAAGAAAGAGCGTGAAAATTACGTTCTTCCCCCTGAATTCCAGCCGCGCGAAGGCGAAGGCCGCCAAAGTGATGACCACTACCATAAGCGCCGTAGTGATGACCGAAAAAATCACCGTATTCACGAGGTAGCCGCCCAGAGGCACCTGCGTAAATGCATCGGCGTAGTTTTCCATGGTCGGCGACAGGGTGAAAAAGGCGGGAATGCGCTCCGCATTATAGGAGCCATAGCTCTTCACCGAGGTCAGGAGCATCCAGTAAAAAGGAAACAGGACGATAACTCCCCACAGCGAAAGCAGCACATACGTCACGATCCGTCCGATCCGCGCCCGCCGTCCTGCCCTCAGTTCAATTTTTTCAAAATCAGTCTGATTATCCATAAATCCGGCCTCCTCAGTAATGAACGTGTTTTTTGCTCACCAGCAGATTGATGCAGGTAATGGTAAGGACGATGGCAAACAGTATAATGGCCGCCGCCGAGGCGTAGGAGGGGAAGCCGCCGCTGTCGCCGTAGAGCATGTCGTAGACGTAGCCCACAATGGTGTTCATGCCCGCCGCATTCAGATCCGTGCCGAACAGCGCCACAGCATCGCTGTACGCCTTGAACGCGCCGATGAAGCCGGTGATTACCAGATAAAAAACCATAGGGGAAATCATGGGCAGGGTTATCCGCGTAAAGGTACGCAGCTTTGAGGTGCCGTCCACCCGGGCCGCCTTATAATAATCCTGGTTTACGGAGGCCAGCGCGCTGGTCAGGATCAGGATTTTAAAGGGCATGACCACCCATATGGTATAAAAACACAGGACAAACATCTTGGCCCAGTAGGGGCCGTCGATAAAATCAACGGACAGGCCGCCGAACAAGCCAATCAGCAGGTTGATGAGCCCGTCGGTATATTCTGTCTTCTGGAACAGAATCATAAATACCAGGCCCACCGCCAGCGTATTTGTCACATAGGGCAGGAAAAAAACGGTCTGGTACAAATCCCGCAGCGCCCTGATGGAGCTTAAGCCCAGGGAAATCAGAAGAGCAAGCCCCGTGGAGAGGGGAACGGTGATGATAACCAGAAGGAAGGTGTTTTTTACGGCCTGCAGGAAATAAGGATCGTGCAGCACATAGGAATAATTATAAAGGCCTGTCCCGAAATAGGTCTGGGAGGCGAAATTATACCCCTCCTCCGCGGAATAGACGAACACGTCAATCAGCGGATAAATCATAAATATACTGAGAAATAAAAGCGCCGGCAGAAGATACAGCCAGGCTTTCATGCCATGTCGGTTCATAAGCGGCTCCTTTTATCTGACCTGAAAGGGAATACGTGCTTCCGTCTGCGGGTCGAATAAATATACTTTTTCAGGTTTCAGGGCAAAACGGACCTTCTCTGCATCCGGGTCAGCCAGCTGCGTGGCATCCACAATCGCACGGAAGGAAGCGGCTTCGCAGTCCGGGTGAGAAGCTACGACGCTGCTTTCACGGCCCATCACCTCCACGCCCGCAAGGCTGCAGCAAAGAGGCCCGTCCTCCCGGAGCAAAAAGCCCTCCGGACGGATTCCGGCCAGCACCTTACCATCCGCCGCCCCGGGCACTGGAAGCACCGGTATGCCGCCGATACAGAGCTTGCCGCTGCGGACTTCGCCCCGGAAAATACCGATGGGCGGTGTCCCCAGGAATTTTGCCACAAACAGGTTCTGCGGATTGTCATAGACCTCCTGGGGCTTTCCAATCTGCTGCAGAAGCCCGTCCTTCATGACCACTATCAGATCGGAAATGCTGATGGCCTCCTCCTGGTCATGGGTTACGAACACTGTGGTGATTTTCGTCGCTCTCTGTATTTTACGGATTTCCTCCCTGGTCTGCAGGCGCAGCCTGGCATCCAGGTTGGAAAGAGGTTCATCCAGCAAAAGCACCTGGGGCAGCTTTACCAGAGCCCTGGCGATGGCCACGCGCTGCTGCTGGCCGCCGGACAGCTCCCCGGGCTTGCGATCCATCAATTCGTCAATCTGCACCAGCCTGGCGGCATCCTCCGCCCTTTTGTTCATTTCAGCCTGGGTCAGCTTGTCCTTTCCCTTCAGATTTTCCAGGGGAAAAAGGATATTTTTCCGTACTGTCATATGGGGATAAAGCGCGTAATTCTGGAAAACCATGCCCACGCCCCGCAGCTCCGGCGGCAGTGCGGTCACGTCCCGGCCACCGAAGAATATCTTTCCGGCCGTTGGCTTTTCCAGGCCGCAGATCAGATTCAGCGTGGTGCTCTTCCCGCAGCCGGACGGTCCCAGCAGACCGATTAACTGTCCGTCGGGTATTTCAAAGGTAAAATCATTGACGGCGATGACCTCACCGGGATTTTTTCTGTTCCTGTTTGGAAATTTTTTAGTGAGATTCTGCAATTCGATTTTCATGCCTCTCCTCCCTTCACACATTCCGAAGATCATTATATCGCATCCTGCCAAACAATTCCAGTAACAGTTCCGCCATTTTCCCACCTGCTTGACTTTCATTTCCCCGTGTATCATACTGTTTTATTATAGCCGTGAAGCCGTCTGCGCCGGGAGGAGATATGCGTGTTCCTTTCGTTTTCCCTTGCAGCCAGGCGCGGCAGTCACTGCCGCAGGGAGGATATATGGATGGTCGATGAAATTATAACCGCATATTACCAGCTGGATTCCGAATTCGGCTATGATTTTGTATATAATATAGATAACACGCCGAAAAATGATGCGGAATTCAAGCTGCATAATCATGATAATCTGTATGAAATAGATCTGTTTCTTTCGGGGAATGCGGAATTCCATATAGAAGGGAATATTTACAGGGCGCATCCCCACGATATTTTTATTGCCAGGCCTTATGAAATGCACCATAACGTGTTTCTGTCTTCTGATAAATATGAAAGAATCGTTATTTTTATCAGCCTGGATTTTTTCCACAGGAACCGGTGCAGGGAGCTGGAGGCCTTCTTCCGGAATCGTTCCCTGGGCATGGGCTGCCAGATCCCTGCGGAAATTGTGGACAGGGAAATGTACCAGCTGCTTATGAAGGTCAACCGGTATCTTCAGGAGGGCGCCTTTGAAATTGCCAGATGTGTGCTGCTGGAATTCCTGTATCTGTTAAACCATATCGGTGAGCCGCTGACCCTCCCCACGGTTGAGGATGAGCGGGTAAAAAACATTCTGCTGCACATCAATGAAAACCTGACCGGGGATCTTTCCCTGGACTGCCTGGCGGAGACCTTTTTTATCAATAAATATCATCTCTGCCGGATTTTCAAGACAATAACGGGCTACACCATCAACCAGTATGTGAACCACAAACGGCTGCTGCTGGCAAACGAGCTGCACAAAAAAGGGCAGTCCCTGCTGGAAGCCAGCACCAATGCAGGCTTTAACAGTTATGCCCATTTCTACAGAATGCATAAAAAGGAATTCGGGACGAACCCGCGCTCCCAACGCTGAAAGGCGTCCGTAAAGCCCGATTATTTTCCCCGCACCGCGCCGGCCAGCCAGAAAATAAAGTACAGCACAATATCCACAATGACGATGCTCGCACCCGCCGGCGTTGCCAGAAGGAAGGATACGGTCATTCCCAGGATAAAGCTGACGACGGATACGGCCACCGCGCAAAGAATCACGCTGCGGTAGCGCTTGCACACCCGCATGGCGGTGAGCGCCGGGAAAATAATCAGGCTGGAAATCAGGAGCGCCCCCATCATCCGCATGCCCAGCACTACCGTCACCGAGGTGAGCACTGCCAGAAGCATGTTGTAAAGGCCGGTCCTGATTCCCGTGGCCCTGGCAAAAACCGCATCAAAGGTCACGGCAAAAATCTTATCGTAAAACAGCAGATAGAGCACCAGCACGATAACGGACAGCACTACGCTCAACACCACGTCGCTTTTGCTCATGGCTAGAATCGATCCGAACATATAGCTGTTCAAATCCGAATTCATTCCCGTGGTCACGGACACCACCATAACGCCCACCGCCAGCGCGCCCGTGGAAATCATGGCAATGGCGGCGTCTCCCTTCAGCCTTCCGCTGTCGCTTAAGCGAAGCAGGATAAAAGCGGCCAGGATTACCACCGGCACCGCCACCGCCAAAGGCGCCATATTCAGCGCCGAAGCCACGGCCAGCGCGCCGAAGCCCACATGGGACAGGCCGTCCCCAATCATGGAATAGCGCTTCAGCACCAGGCTGACCCCCAGTAGGGACGCGCACAGCGACACCAGGATACCCACCAGGAACGCCCGCTGCATGAAAGGGTATGAAAACATTTCAACAATATATTCAAGCATCCGCCAGACCTCCCAGAAATTTTTTCCCGAAGCCGCTCTTCCCATAGTCCTGTGTGGTTCCGAAAAAGTAGCCGCCATGGGAAAGGTGCAGAATATGATCCGCATGCTCCACCGCTTCCCTGATGTCGTGGGAAACCATAATAATCGTAATATCGTGGTTTCCGTTCAGATCATCCAGCATGGCGTAAAATTCCTCCGTCGCCACCGGATCCAGCCCGGTAATCGGTTCGTCCAGTAAAAGCAGCCGCTTGGTGGCGCACAGAGAACGGGCCAGAAGCACTCGCTGCCGCTGGCCGCCGGAGAGATCCTGAAAGCTCTTGTTTTTCAAATCACCGATTTTCAGAAGCTCCATGTTATCAACCGCTCTTTTTTTCTCCGCCGCACCAAAGCCCGGCTTCATGCCACGGCTGTTCAGGCAGCCGGAAAGCACCACCTCATAGACGGATGCAGGAAAATCCTTCTGCACCGCGTCCTGCTGGGGCACATAGCCGATCTGCGTGGCCTTCAGCCCGTCTCCCGTGACAATTTCACCGCCCGCCGGTTTTTTCAATCCCAGAAGGCCCTTGATCAGCGTTGTTTTCCCGGTGCCGTTCTCTCCGATGATACACAGGTAATCTCCTGCGTTCACCTGAAAATCAAGGCCGGATACCACAATCTGGTTTTCATATGCAAATGATACATTTTTACAGGTTATATAAGACATTTTCATTCCTTTCGGCCGCCGCTTCAGGGCCGGCTGGCTGTCCTTCGCCGGATGCAGGCAGGGCCGCTACAATTATTCGTTAAGCGCCAGCTTAAGCTGCTCCAGATTCTGCCGCATCAGCGAAAGGTAATTTTCCCCCCGCTGCATTTCTTCCCTGGTAAGGGTATGGCAGGAGTGCAGCATGGCGGTCCTGGCTCCGGTTACCTCAGCTATGGCATCCGCCACCTTGGCATTGGAAAGCTCCAGATAAAATACCACCGGAATATGCTCCTCCTTCACCTCATCCGTAAGGAAGGCGATGGTCGCCGCACTCGGCTCTGTTTCAGAGCTACAGCCGGGAAAAGCCGCATAATAATCCAGGCCATAGGTTTTCACCAGATAGAGAAAGGGGAAACGATCCCCAAAGATTACCGTATGGCGCTTTGCCTCTCCTATTACCCGGCGGTAATCGCTGTCCAGACTGCGCAGCTGCTCCAGATAGGCCCTGGCATTCTCCTCATAAATTCCGGCGCGGTCAGGATCGATGGAAATGAGCGTATCCCGGATTTTTTCCACAATCAGAATGGCGTTGGCAGGGGAGGTCCATACATGCTCATCATATTCCCCTTCCTCCAGATGCACGCCTGCATCCTCTGCAAAAGCCTCTGTTCCGCCGGCCGTCTCTTCAGCCGCCCCATTTTTAAGCGCCTCTTCTTCATGGTCATGATCGTGCTCCCTGGACTGCATACCCTCCGCGGTTTCCTCTTCCAAAGGCTCCACCCATTCCAGAAGGCTGTGGGCGTGGACACGGGAATCATTGCCTTCCAGCAGCTCCTCCACCCATACGTCAGATTCTCCTCCGGCATACAGAAACAGATCACTCTCCGTTATCCTTATGATATCCCGGGGCGTAGGCTCATAGGAATGAGCCTCCATTCCCGGTTTGAGCAGCATATCCGCCTCCACATAATCCCCGCCTATCTGACGGACAAAGTCATATGGCGGAAATATAGTGGTAATTACCTGTATTTTGGGCCTGCCGTCGGGAGCCGTCCGGGCGGCTTCCTTCTCCTGTCCTGCCGCGCCGCAGCCGGCCAGAGTCAGGACCGTAAGAAAACACAGAATCAGCGGGACTATTATCGCTGTCAGTCGTTTCTTCATTTTTTTCCTTTTCTGTAACTGTCCGTATTCTTTACAGTTACCGTTTTCTTCTATATTCAGAAGCAGATTTTTTCAGTTCCTCCAGTGTATCATGGAATTTATGGGAAGTCATGGTGGGGTTGCCCTTCAGCATGTTTCTCTTGATGAAGTTATGGATAAAGGACTGCTCTTTTTCCTCTCCCACCCGTTTGTTTCCGATAAATCTGTCACGCAGCTCCAGTATTTCTTCTCTCTTTTCCTTCAGCAGCTCGGAAGCAGGAAGCGCTTCACGAAGCTGGGCAAAGGCCTCTTCTATTGTGCCTACAAGCTCTTCCCTGCGCTCCAGGCGTTTTTCCTTCTTGGCTTCCCGTTCGTCGTTTGCCACGGCGATAAGTACGTCCAGACGCTTCTGCATCCGCTCCAGCTCCTGCTTGGCCTGTTCCGCCTTAACAAGGATATCACGCAGATCCATGGCAGCCTGGAAGGAAGTAACGAAGTCGGCGATAAAGTATAGCGATATCACCGCAACAACAAGCAGCAGCACTTTATGCGGAATCAACATGGCGATATGCTCCACCGGCTTATGGATGAACTGTGTCATTAGAATCGTAAGAAGCCCCCAGCAAAGCGTGGATTCCAGGCATATCTGCCCCTGGAAATTTAATTTTTTATGGGAATAATCCCAGTAACGCACCTTAAACAGCGCCTCCATCACCACCCCTGTCACATATTCCAGTACGGTGGCGCCGATACAGCCGGCAATATATATCCCCACCAGATTTCCCTTCATGGGGCTGGATACCAGGAGCATCATAATCGCTCCTGAACCGTACAGGGGAAGAAAAGGCCCGCGGATAAATCCCCGGTTCACCAGTTTTTTCTGACAGATAGATACATAGGTAGATTCAAAACACCATCCGAAAAAGCAGTAAAAATAAAAAAAGAAAAGCCACTGTGACAATGTATAGTGATACATGCTGTTTCCTCCCTCGTATTCTCAAGGCTTTCAGCGGTAAACTCCCGCCGCGGCATTCAGCCTGCCCTTTCTGGTTTCCCCGGCAGCACCGTAGTAAAGGAACCGTCCGTAGCCTCTTGCGCTCACCATATCCCCGCTTTTGAGCTGGCAGCTGTTGTTTTCGCAAAGCCTTCCATTGATGTATACCTTTTTTGTCCGGAAGAGCTCCAGGCTCTGATTCCTGGACAGCTGGTACAGCTTGGCAAGAATGGCGTCCGCCCGTTCGCTGGAAATGATCAGGGAAACCCTTTCCGGTTCCCTCACCGGCGCTTCCATCCCCTCCGCCGCCGTCTCACAGCGCACATTGGTATGCTTTACCTTCGTCAGGTTCTCACAAAGCCAGGGCGCGATCCGCTGGGTGCAGTAAACCCACGCATGCCTGCCTTCCAAAAAAATATCGCCCACCGTACTTCTGTCAATTCCCAGGTTCATCACAGCGCCCAGGAAATCCCGGTGGGTAAAATTATCCGCAAATTTTTCCAATAACGGGCTGACCTTCAGTGTCTCTATGGGATATGGTTCCTCATATCCTAACTCTTCCGGAGAGCCGAAGCGGGCCATCTGCCTTTCACAGCCCTCGCTGCCGCCCCACAGGCTGAAGGAATAGCCCTTCTGCGTATTCATCGCTTCAAATAAGGCTTCCTGCTCCGCCATGGACAGGAAGCCTGTAAAAGTAAAAATACTCTGTCTGTATGATTTTTCTGCCAGTTCCAGAAAACGTTTCTTTAACTGCTGCAGATCTTTTTCTGTTTCAGCCGACATTTGTCCCCCTGATTAAACAAAGCTGATGACTTTTTCCTTGGGCGCTTTGGCCTTCACCACGCTGGTGGCATGGAGCACAGGTCCCTCTCCGCCGTAATCAGCCCAGTATTCCTTTGAAACCTTCGCGGTCACCTTCACCCAGTCCTGTTCCTTAAAGCTGTCCGCATCCCTGGAAATGCAGACAAAGCCCAGGAAAGCCATATCTTCCGCACAGCAGGTCATCGCCATGCGGCCCGGCACGAAATGATCCTTGGGGAACCCGTCCGGCTTCATGACCATCGCCGTAAACTGCACATTTTTTCCCACATAACGGTCAAGATGATCCAGGGAATCAATATACCAGATTCCATATCCCATATCGTCCAGTACAATGGGATCGCTGTTTAAATCAAACGGAAGGTCTTCTTCGAAAATCTCGTCAATTTCACCATTGCTGTCTTCAAAAATAATGTCCGCCTGCTGGTTGATGGCCTTTACGTTGCGCTTATAGCTGTTCAGATCCTCCAGCCCGTCGCAGCGGTTGAAAATAATCATCTCCGAATTCCGGAGCATTTCCGCAAGCAGAGACTTCATGTTGGTAAAATACATGGAGAAGGTGGACGCGTCTATTGTGGTAATCTGCTGCTCCACACGCCAGTGCCAGGGAAGCTTCATATTTTTAAAGTTCCACATGCCGTTGTATTCTATGATGATGCGTTCCGGTTTGATTTTTTTCTCCAGGTTCAACAGGTTCTCCGGGGTAAAATCCTCCTCGTTTTCGATAAGCTCCATCACAGTGTTGCTGCGCTTCAAAAGCGCCGGATCATATTCATTTTCGCCCTCTTCACAGAGAATGAGCAGTGTCTTTCCCTTGATCTGAAAATAAGACTGATCCAGCGTATACGTAATAAATTCTGTCTTTCCGCTTTCCAGAAAACCATTAATGATATATACAGGTTTCACAATTATCCCTCCTGCATACCGCAGGCCTGCCTGCGATACTGCATCAATCAGCAGGTTGAAGGGAACCCTTCAGGCCTGCCATTTTCTTATCTTAATTTTTTGTAACTGCCCGTTGCCTTCACAATTACTTTTTACAGCTGTACCGTTCCTTCACAGTAATCGTGCGTTGCTTTATTTTCTGTCAAAAAGCTCCGCCAGCGCCGCTTCATTCAGCTTGGATCCGATTACGCAGAATTTTCCGGTTACGTCCGGCTTTCCTTCTCTTACATTGCTCTCGCCGGGCACATAATCAAAGTAAACCCAGGTTCCGTCCCCTGCAGGCACCATGCCCTTTGCACGGAGTACGAAGCCATATTTCTTCTCATCCTCCAACGCTTCCAGGATATCGGAAATCTCATCCCTCGTGTAGGATGCAGGCGTTTCGGTTCCCCAACTGGTGAACACCTCGTCCGCATGATGGTGATCATGGTGGTCATGATCATGTCCGCAGCTGCAGCTGCAGCCTTCGCCGTGATCGTGATGGTGGCCGTGGTCGTGGCCTTCGTGATCGTGGCCTTCATGGTCATGGTCTTCATGATCGTAATCGCAATGCTCATGGCCTTCATGGTCATGCCCTTCATGATCGTGATCGCAATGCTCATGGTCATGATGCTCATGCTCTCCATGGCAGCACTCCCCGTCGTGATGATGGTGATGGCCGGACTCCTGTTCCTTCAGGACCGCCTCCATCAGCTCCTTTTCCAAATCCTCGCCGCCTTCAATTGTTTTGAGGATATCCTTTCCGTCCAGCTGCTCAATAGGAGTGGTAATAATCGTCGCTTTGCTGTTGTGCTCACGAATCAGCTCCACAGCCTGCTGTATCTTCGCTTCTGATGCCACATCCGTCCTGCTCAGGATAATGGTTCCCGCATGTTCTATCTGATTGATGAAAAATTCACCGAAGTTCTTAATATACAGCCTGCACTTGGAAGCATCCACCACTGCAACTGCGCTGTTGATTGTTACCTCGCTTCCCATGTCCACATTCTGTACCGCCTTCACCACATCGGAAAGCTTGCCCACACCGGAAGGCTCAATCAGAATCCGTTCCGGATGATACGTATCCATAACCTCCTTCAGGGATGTCCCAAAATCGCCTACCAGAGAACAGCAGATGCATCCGGAATTCATCTCCTTGATTTCAATACCGGATTCCTTCAGGAAACCGCCGTCAATGCCGATTTCGCCAAATTCGTTTTCAATCAGTACCACCTGGCTTCCTGCCAGGGCTTCCTTTAAAAGCTTCTTAATTAATGTAGTCTTTCCTGCTCCCAGAAAACCTGAGAAAATATCTATTTTTGTCATATTACACCTCTCTCTCCGCTGTGACGGCTCTTAAGCCTGCAAACACCAGGCCCGGGTCCCGGCCTGTATTCTCAGCTCAGCCTGCGGCTATTTTATATCATAAGGATGCCTTTGATCGCATCCTCTATATTTTGCCCCGTTTTCCTCAACTTGTCAACTCTCATGCATGCCCGAATTCATGAACTGATAATAAAACGCAATAGTTCCACACATATTATAAAATTTATGTTAATTCCAGCTTTTCCCATCAGGCGGCTTAATATTCCTCAGTGTTCCTCATTCTTCCAAATACTTCCTCATATGCTTCATTTACCGTCTCCATAGAAAGCGCCGCCGCGTCATTTCCACTGCCGCCCCCCAGCATACCCACAAAATTTCCATTGCCGTCAAAAACACCGCCCCCTGACATTCCGGGTTTTGCCTCACATTCCAGGACCATGATATCGCTTCCAAACTCCTCGCGGAACCATGCCTTATCCTTTAAAACAGCATGTCTGGCCTCATCTCCCACGCCGTCCTCAGAACATCCCAGCACCACAAGGGGACTTTCCGCATCCAGGGTATCAAAAATCCTCTGATGCAGACTGACCACCAGCATTGTCTTTTCCGCTGCATCAGAGGAAGCTCCATTCACTTTTTCTTTTTCCGTTAAATCCTCCGGCACTACTACAAAACCAATATCCTTAACCTGGCATATGCCTTCCGTCTTCCCGGAAGTCTCCCTTCCGTCCGGAAGAACCACCCGGAGCAATTCCCCTTCTTCCAGCAAATGTCTGCTGGTCACAATAACTATCCCTTCCTCCGCAACATCCCAGATTACGCCGCTTCCGAAATACTCTGCACCGTTTCCCTGCACATCCAGCCGGACTACGCTTCGTTCCGCCTGTTCCTGTGCCTTTTCCACATTTTCACCATCCAGGCTTTTTGCAAACCCTACATTGTTCAACCCGGCACCATCAAGCATGCCTTCAGCCGCTTCCTGACTCTCCACCATAGTTTCCTTTTCAGAATTATTTTCTTTTTTATTTGCACAGGCCCACGGAGTTACCATAGCCGCTGCTGCAGTGAAAGCCAGCAAAATCCAGAAAACTATAGTTTTTATTCGCTCCTTCATTAATTACCTGTTTCCTCCATTTTTATTATAGGTATGTGAGACTGTATATCTTAATGTATGAGGCTCTTGCAAGCCTCGACCAGCCAATCAATTACTCCGGAACTTATTCAGATATTTCAATCCACGAGACTCTTGCAAGCCTCGACGGAGCAATAATGTTTGTTCTTTTTAACAAACCAAAAATTTCAATCCACGAGGCTCTTGCAAGCCTCGACAGAACAGTTTTGTAACGGTACTGGGTATCCTATGATTTCAATCCACGAGGCTCTTGCAAGCCTCGACCATCTGGAAGATAACCTGGTGAAACTGCAAAAAATTTCAATCCACGAGGCTCTTACAAGCCTCGACAGCGCAATTACTGTAAGGGATGCAGCAACACATATATTTCAATCCACGAGGCTCTTACAAGCCTCGACTTTTGCCTGACTGTAATTAAACAGTGTTCCGGTAATTTCAATCCACGAGGCTCTTACAAGCCTCGACTGTTTTTCCTGGATTAAATTTTCCATCTGTTCCATTTCAATCCACGAGGCTCTTACAAGCCTCGACGAGTAGTTCAGCGTTTTTATTCAAATGATGATACATTTCAATCCACGAGGCTCTTACAAGCCTCGACCATCTATAATGTATCTATAGCTACTACTCTGCAATATTTCAATCCACGAGGCTCTTACAAGCCTCGACGTTCAATGGCATCTTCTATATAACCGCAAGCCAGCTATTTCAATCCACGAGGCTCTTACAAGCCTCGACAGCAATACTATACAACATCTATATTATAAAGCCAAGTAATAACATACTCATTATACAACTCTTCTAAAAAATTGTCATTATTATATTACTTTTTATTTGCATAAATCTCCATACTGCCAATTTTCAAGTGCGAATCTCCCGGCGAAATAATGTGCACTTATAATTCGCACCTTCCCAAATTTATAACCCCACTTAACACATGTAGGAATACACACAAATAATTATTTAATCTTTCTGCTCCCCCGGCCAACAGAAAAAAGATTATCAAACTTACCAAGGCCACCTCAGTTCAAATTTTTCCGGAACCTGTGCAGCACAAACCGCTGTACCGGATAATCAAATTCCATACACAGTTCCTCCGGCACAAAATTGAACCGCTGATATAATGCTCTTGGTGCAATTCCTTTTTCATCCCCTTCGCGGTATGTCGTAACACTGATATCAACATCCGGCATAAGCCGGAGCATTTCCGAAATCAATGCGGATGCAACGCCCTGACGGCGGTATTGGGGATGGACCGCCATACAGGAAAGGCAGTGCTGGTTGGGCGAAAATAATAAAATACCAACAATATTTCCGTTGTCCTTTACGCAAAGAGCTGTCTGCCGGGCGATATTCTTAAGAAGTGTTTCCGTATAATCAGCAATTACAAGCCCCGGAAAGTCGTCAGCTACCATATTAACAAGTCCCAGCCAATCTGAAACACAGGCTTCATCGGCAAATTCTGCATGATATTGTTTCTTCATATATTTTACTTCCTCCTTTTAAACTCAGCCCATCCATACAAAAAAGAACAGAGCGTGGTGTACGTATATATCACCTGCCTGTTCTTCTGATAGGAAAATAAGCAAAACTGTAAGCCGGGTTATGTCGAGAATAATCATCTATCTAGTACTACTGTTACCAGCAGTCTCAAGCGACCTACCTGAAAGCAGGCCGGGCAAGCCTGTCGCTCTCTGTTTGGTCTTGCTTCGGATGGGGTTTACATGTGCCCCGCCTGTTACCAGACGGGCGGTAGTCTCTTACACTGCCTTTCCACCCTTACCGGGGTCTGCACCCCAAAGGATTGCTCCCTTCCGCCAAAGGCGGGGCGGTATATTTCTGTTGCACTGGCCTTGGAGTCGCCTCCACCGGACGTTATCCGGCATCCTGCCCTGCGAAGCCCGGACTTTCCTCACCTGCCGCATCCCAAAAGGAATACGGACAGCCGCGATTATTCATCTTACTTATTTTCCTTTCAATACTATACCTTTTTTCTTCCTCCTTGGCAAGTGCTAAATCAATGAAGAAAAGTCATTCCGCAGGGCAAACATAACCATTCTGCCAAAAAAGAAAGTTGACAGTCCAAAAAGCAGGGCTTAGGATGATAAAGGAACAAATACCGCAAATCTAAAACTAAAAAAACACAGGAGGATTTATGAAACCTTTTATCGGACTGACTCCTTTATATGATGATGATAAAAAAAGCTACTGGATACTTCCTGGCTATATGGAAGAAATTGAACATGCCGGAGGAATCCCGATAATGTTGCCTTTAACTGCGGACCGGGATATGCTGGAAAATATTTTATGCCGGATAGACGGGCTCGTCCTGACCGGCGGCCATGATGTGAACCCTGCGGTCTATGGGGAAAAGACAGAGGATTTCTGCGGAAGGCTCTGCCCGGAGCGGGATGAAATGGAGCTGGCCCTGATACAGCGGGCGCTTGAAAAGGATATGCCGGTGCTTGGGATCTGCAGGGGACTTCAGATCATGAATGCCGCGCTGGGAGGAAGCCTGTATCAGGATTTAGGCGCCCAGAACGGCACTGAAATAGACCATGATATGAAAAAGCCCTATGACCGGGCCGCCCACAGCATAAGCCTTGAAATGAAAGCGCCTCTTTTCGGACTGCTGGGACAGAAAAGTGTGGGTGTGAACAGCAGGCATCATCAGGCAATCAAGGATCTGGCGCCTTCTCTTAAGAGCATGGCGGCCGCGGAAGACGGAATCATAGAAGCTGTTTATGTTCCTGATAAACGGTTTTTCTGGGGCGTCCAATGGCACCCGGAACATTGGGGCGACAACGAAACAAGCGCAAAAATATTACAGGCCTTTGTCAACGCCTGTAAAAACTGATCTTCCATATAAAAGGGGCTGGATAAAAGGGACGGCAGTTTCATATATATAGCAGCTCCCATATGACAGCCATTTCATAAAAAATCCATATATGGCACAAAGTAAAAATATTACCACACAAACAATTTGGAAAATATATGGTAAAAAAATGTGAAGCATTTTTTTCATTAATAATCCCAGTTTATCATACCAGCAAAACTGGGATTTGATAAAAAAGTGGACGTTTATTTACTTTGCGTTTCTTGCATAAGTTTTTTGTTTCCAATAAATAAACATCCTGTAAATACTATTTCATAAAGCAACATAAATAATGCAATAATATCAGGAGCGCATGTACATCCTATAATTAAAACACTGATTGTTACAATTACCGAAGAGTACATATAACTTTTGGATTTATAGAGCCCACCAAAAGGCAGTAAGTGACCGCCGAAAATCATTGCTAAAACCATAAGCATTTTCTCTGGTACTGCTGAATATACCAAGCAGACAATTAAATATAAAGTATTTCATTCAATTTAAAAAGGAAGCCTACTTTATTTAATGGATTGTCATTGCGCATATACTCAAGCGCTTCTGTCATTTCCTTTAAAGACATCATTTTTACCTCCTGAATATTCACAACTGCAGACAATTTGTCACTTTGTTAATCAACTCCGCACAATTAAATTTGACACGCATACTTTCATACGGCTATTCACCGTTAGAACTCCCCAAGTTGTTTTATTGGCAGGCGAAGCAGGTGGTATAAAAATAGCTTCTTCAATTATATTGCTTTTGATTTTTCCTAAATTGGTTATGCTATAACCATTTTGGGAACCATATCCAAACATATTTCTTCCTACAAATGCTCCTGCTTTACTTCCAAACTCTCCTAATGTAGATATTGCAACAGCGTCAATCAGCTCTGGCTGCATATGTATATAACAGGCAAGCACAAGCATTTCTTTCTGTGGGTACTGACATACATTTGTGACAAGTGACGCCACGCGTTTTGCAAGAGAAATCACATTTTCCTCTTTCTTTTTCACAAAAATGCTAAAAGCAGTAGAATAATTTCCCATTGCCCCTTGTCTGTAACATTTTGTCTGTTTACGAATATCGGCTGCAATAACCACCTTGTTTGTATTCTCTTCCAACATCATCTTTGCAATCAGCCAGTCATTTACAGTAATATTATGCTGTTTGCATAAAGTCAGTATTTTTTCTAACTCCTGATTGCAAACGGTAAAAATTTCCCGTTTCATATTGTGTTTTTGAATATAGGCTCTTTCAAATGCGCTATATTCCTCATACATAACTTGCTGCCCCTCTTTTTTCCATCTTCTATTTGCGTCGCCTATTATCAATTTACTGATAAGAGGTAAGTCGCTGTTTGGGGGAAGATCGTTTAAGCATTGAATTAAGCGTTCCGGGGCAAATTGCGGTATTACTCCGTTAGCATAATGCTCTGCAAATTTTTCTGCCAGTTGTAGAAGCCCTCTGCCGTCACACAAAAGATGGTGGGCGATAAAAAGTATTTGAAATTCATTTTCCTTTGGATAAACCACTACTTTTAGCAGACATTCATTCATGACATTCCACCCACGGACAGATATTTCCTCATAATCCTCTTGCCACAAAGCAGCTTCTTCTTTTACCATTACAGGAATATTCAAATAATCTTGTATTTGATAATAAAATCTGCCAGTGTCCGTTTCCTCTGCAATTAAACTTTGCAGAAACGGGTGCACTTTTTGAAGAGTGTCTACGCTTTGTTTTAGCCGCCCTTCATCATAATTGCTTTCTATTTTTGCCATAATCCCAAAGTGCATATTAGGACACATAAAATGCGCACGTTCTGTATACACATAATTTTTAACCGATTTCATATTTTTTCTCCAAGTCATTATTTTCCCGCATAGCAATATCATTCAACACCTTATCCTGATGTGCTTCAATGGCTAACAAGATTAACAAAACAGCAAATACGGCTCCTGCCAAAAACAAAGTAATTGAAGAAAGCCAATGCCACCCTGCCACCCAAAATAAAATACTAGTTACAAATAATACGCCGATGAGTTTCATCATGGTAATCCCCGGTTCAAGCATATCCAGTTTATATTTATAGCGGTTATCATAGTCCATATTCCTATGTTTCATTTGCCGAACCTCTCTTGTTTTCATTGTGGTATAATTTGAAACTGGCACATGCTTCTATAAGTAACTGCCTTATTTCTTCGGGCGCAATGTTCGTTGTGTTCGTAGAAACAATCGTTGCTATACCATGTGTAAATATCCATGTTTTCACAAACACTTCCGGTTCAATCGGAACAGGAACGTGCTTAGCCAAATCGTAAAGGCTTTCAAGTCTTGTTCCGCTATCTGACATACATAGTAGATGGAACAGATTTTTTTCATTTTGAGCCAGTTCCACATACTTTAGTCCCATGCTTAAAAAATAGGGGGTTTCGGTATCAAAAGGCTGTTGGAGCATGGTTTCTTCAAATAGTTTTTGCGTTCTTTTGTAAACTTCTTCCTTCAGTTCTTCCATGTTGCGAAAAGCATGAAACACTGGTTGAGTAGAGCATTTTAATTCATTGGCAAGTAAACGTGCGGTTACTTTTTCAAAGCCATATGCTTTTGTCAACTCAAATGCTTTTTCAATAATAGCTTCTCTGGGTATCTTAACTTTTGGCGGCATAATATTCTCCATAAAATAACTAAGTTATATATCAATGTTATTATACACTGTATAAAGATTCTTGTCAATTTATCTGGCTGATAGTTGACGCTTTGGTGCCAAAATGGCGCCCGAATTTCCTATAGTGATATAAAACAATATGGGCAAATATTGGAAAATGGTAGAAAAATTTATAATATGAGTGATACAATATAATCCAAATCGCTAAATCAATATTTGTGAGGGAATAATGAAGAAAGCATATTTTAACTGGAGCAGCGGGAAAGATTCCGCGTTAGCTCTTTATAAAGCCTTACAATCGGGAATATATGATGTGCAAGCACTGTTCACCACAATAAAAAAAGATGGCTCTAAAATTGCTATGCACGAGATTGGTATAGAACTGCTCAAACAGCAAGCAGACTCTATCGGGATACCATTAACGATTTTGGAGTTTGATTTAACTGCTCCATCAGACGAATATAAAAAGTCGATGGAAATGCACATAGAAAAATTCAAAGAGAAACAGCTCAACATCGCACTTTTTGGTGATTTATACCTGGAAAACTTGAGAAATCAAAGAATTGATAATTGTAGGCGACAGGGTATTCAAGCCGAGTTTCCATTGTGGAACAGTAAGCCGAGAGAATTGTTGCAGGAATTTATATCATTGGGCTTCAAAAGCATCGTAACTTGTGTAGATGGCTCTATGCTTGACGAATCTTTTGTTGGTAGAGTAATTGATGAATCCTTCCTGAATGATTTGCCCGACTATGTAGACATTTGTGGTGAAAATGGTGAGTATCATTCTTTTGTCTTTGATGGACCAATATTCAGGAAACCGGTTGAATTTGAAATAGTAAGCCGATACTACAGAGATTATCCAAATGAGACAAATACAATGCTGAACAGGTATTGGTATCTTGAGCTTAGATAATCTCCTCCGCCCAATTCCAATTTACCAAGCATGCCTTTTGCCAACATAGCGAATCACACGGCGGCAAACTGTATATGTACAATCAACAATCACGATTTACAAATCGTTCCAAATCCCGTCTCATGATGGAAATATTATATGGTGGTTCCTCTTTATCCCAATTCCATAAGAGACGGTACATTCTTTCCATGCGCATAAGCGAATGGAACGCCAATTCCTGTAATGTCCCGTCCAATTTTCCCATAATTTTAATCTGACCGAATACAGTCGCAAGGATAACCTGGTCTGTCTGCAAAAGTGTCTGATCACCTTTCAGTCCATGATAAGTTTGTGCTGCCTGTGTTTTCAGTTCGTCATCCGTCTGCTCCGGTTCAGGCGGCAAATAGGTTAAGTTCCACTCTTTTACGATTAATAATTCAGGGAAATCAGCAACACACATTTTGGGCCGTTTCCGTACAGATTCCTCTAAAAAATGCAATGTGTCATTCCCTTCATCACTGCCAAAAGGAGCTTCTTCATCGCCGCAGTCATAATACAGTTCTTCAGAAAAACAGGCCCGGAAAACAGGGTGGCTAGTCAGGGGATGTAAACCATATTCCTCTGTATCAAAGTAAAGGTGATGCACTGCGTCAAAATCCTGCATGTCCGTGTAGCCCTTTTTTTCTTTAGACCGCACAAGCTTAAATGCCTGCTTCTCACATTCATCCTCTGTATCAAAATCTTTGATTTCGTAACGTCCTGTTGTGCCGTTTTTTCCCCAGTTGGTTACCAGTTCACAGCCCGCTGTTTCTATGCGCCAAAACTTGTCCGATTTTTCATCTGTATATCGTAACGCCTTCTGCATATCCTGCCCTCCAAATCTATTCGTTTTCCCATAAACCAATGGGGATTTGTTGAGTACGCTTTCTCCGTCTATGATAGCCTTCAGCTTAAGGCAAAGTATAAAAAAGAAACCTGTCGAAGTTACAAGCTGTCCAAAGAAGATGTTCCCCACAGTGCAGACACCGGATCCGCATCCGCGTATAATGTCACGACCACACTGTCAGGTAAAGTCAAACAACGACAGCTGCTCTCCCGCCAGCTTATCCTCAAAGCGGTTCATATAAGCAAAAATCCGATTCGTATTGTTTTCAATCCCGTGCTGCGCACAGGTTTTCCTGACCAGCCGCATAAGAGAGGCCTGGTTGGGGGAGGGTATCTCATAGGCATTCCCGTAGGTCTGTATGTATTTTTGCTTCATGCCCGGAAAATGCTCGTCCAGCTTGCGATAAAAATACTGCCTGTCGCCGTCCCTGAGGGTCACGCCGATCCCGAAGGTCAGTATTCCATAGGTTTTTGCATGGATGCAGTAATCCAGGATGCCGCGGATATTTTCCTCCGTGTCATTGATAAAGGGAAGGATAGGCGTCATCCAGCAGACGGTGGGGATGCCTTCCTCTCGCAGGATATCAAGGACCTCCGCCCTCCGTTTTGTGGTGCACACATGAGGCTCCAGCTTCCGGCAAAGCACCTCGTCATGGGTGGTAAGCGTTATCTGGACCACGCATTTTGTTTTTCGGTGAATGCTTTTGAGCAAATCCAAATCACGCAGTATGAGATCGGATTTTGTCTGGATGGCAAGGCCGAAGCCGTATTCGTCTATCAGCTCCAGACAGCGGCGGGTCAGTCCCAGCTCTTTTTCCAGAGGGATATAAGGATCGCTCATACCGCCTGTCCCAATCATACAGCGTTCCCTTTTTCTGCGCAGGGCAAGCTCTAAAAGCTGTGGCGCATTCTTTTTGATCTCGATATCCTCAAAAGGCCGGTCGGGATGAATCTGGTAACAGGTGCTCCTGGCATCGCAGTAAATACAGCCGTGGGAGCAGCCCCTGAACAGATTCATGCCGTTTCCGGCTGAGAGAATTGATTTTACATTCACTTCAAACATAACCGCTCCATTCCGGCCGCCTGTTTCTTCCCCGGGCAGGCGGCCCTCACGGCTTGTCTACACCCGGAAGCAGCTGCCTCCGACGAATTCACGTACAATGGAATTATTGGGAAGGTTTTCACTGCTCACGCCCAGGAAATATTCCAGGAATTTAAGCAGGCGCTTTGCTTCAAAATATTCCGGCTGATCCTTCCTCACGCTGTAAAGCAAAGGCTCCGCAAACTGCTTCAGCACCGCCAGTTCGTAAATCAGGGCAGAGTTGAACATGGCGTCAGCGCTTTCCTGGAATGGGAAAATATTTTCCTCCTCCCCTCTGCGCACGGAGGACCACATCCGCAGGGTATGAGTGGCGGAAGCGCCTCTTGTCCTGGCATCCCGCACCATGCGGCGGATCAGGCGGCTGTCCGTCGTTGCTATCCGGTTGTGATCGTCCACATTCAGGCTGGTGAGGGCGCTGATATATATTTTATATTTGCTTTTCAGAGGAAGCGAATGGGAAAGCCTGTCGTTCAGGCCGTGGATGCCTTCAATAACCAGAATATCCTCCGGCCCGAGCTGCAGATAATCCCCTTTGTATTCACGAAGGCCTGTTTTAAAGTTAAAACGGGGCATTTCCACCCGTTTTCCCGCCAGCAGATCCGACATATCCTGATTGAATTTTTCCACATCAATGGCTTCCAGACATTCGAAATTATAGTTGCCCTCTTCGTCCAGCGGCGTCTTATCCCGGTCTACGAAATAATCGTCCACCGCGATGGGATGAGGTATCAGGCCATGGGTTTTCAGCTGGATGGCAAGACGATGGGAAAAGGTGGTCTTTCCTGAGGAGGACGGCCCTGCAATCATGACGAATTTCACATTTCCGCGCCTGACGATATCTCCTGCAATTTCCGCAATCCTGCGCTCCTGCCGCGCTTCCTGGACCAGGATCATTTCCGCCAGATCGCCCTCGCAGATCTTGTCATTGAGATCCCCCACGGTTTCTATCTCCATCTTTTCTCCCCAGTCGTTGGAACGAAGGAGCGTATGGAACAGCTTTTCCCTGGGTTCAAAGGGAACCAGGGTTTCCGGTTCGCTCCTGTCGGGAAGCATCAGCATCAGCCCCGCTTTATAGGGGATCAGGTCAAAATATTGCAGATATCCGGTGTCCGGCACCATATAGCCGTAGTTATAGTCATAATAACCGTCCAGACAATAGACATTGATATAGGAGCCGCGCCTGTAACGGAACAGCCTGACCTTATCCTCCATTCCCTGGGCATTGAAAATCTCGATTGCCTCGTCCGTGGGATAGGCTTTTTTACTGATGGGAAGCCTGCGTTCCACCAGTTCCCACATTCTTTTCCTGACCTGCTCCACGAAGCCGGCCTCTATCTGGCCGTCCTCTTCCCCGTCGGCGCAGATTACCTTTTCAGCCAGTTCTCCCCTGGGAATGCAGTAATAGCCCCTGCCGATGGAAAATTCCACGGAAACCTTGCCCGCCCTGGGGGAGCCGGCGATATCACTGATGGCCTTGATAAGAAGCATGATCGCACTGCGGATGTAGGTGTCGTGTCCCACCCTGTCCGCCAGCGTCTGAAAGGTAACGGCAGCATCACGGTCCACCGTTTTGTGAAGCTCTTTGATTTTTCCGTTGGCTATGGCAAGAATAATCCTGTGATCGTATTCTGCCTGATGCTCCTGTGCCAGTTTTTCATAGGTCACGCCGTTTTCATATTCCCTGCATATCCCGTTTACCGTTACTTTTACCATAAATCGCTCCTATTCATACCAGAAGGGTTCCTGCTGCCTGGCTGTCAGCAAATGCAGCTGCGGCAGCTCCCTGCTTAAAAATTCCTTCATATAGGGGACAAAAATCTGTTCCAGCCCGTAATGTCCCGCATCTATGATAGTGATTCCCTGTTCCAGCGCATCTATACCATCATGATGACCGATATCCCCGCTGATAAAAACATCAGCGCCCGCGCGCACTGCCTGGGAGATATAATCCTTCCCGGAGCCAGGCACCACAGCCGCCTTCCTTATTTTCTGTTCCGCCTCTCCGAATACCCGGACAGTTTCCAGATCAAATATTTCCTTCACATAGGCCGCGCACTCGCGCAGCGTCATCTCCTCCGGGAAAATGCCCACCCGGCCGATTCCCTCCTTGGACAGCTCATCCTCAAAGGTAGTTTCCAACACCGTCCTGTCCGCCAGCGCCAGGCGGTCCGCCGCTTCGTCCGCCATTCCCATCACATCAAAGTTGGTATGACAGGCATAGTAGGATATATCATTTGCAATCAGCTTGATAATCCGCTTTCCCGTAAAATCCTCCGCCGTAATCCGCTTCATCGCAGAAAAAATCATGGGGTGATGGGTCAGAAGCATATCCGCTCCCGCCAGCACCGCCTGATCGATGACCGCGTCCGTGGCATCCAGCGCAATCATAACTGATTCCACTTCTTTGTCCCTGCTCCCCACAAGCAGCCCCACATTATCCCAGCTTTCCGCAAAGGAACGCGGGGAAAGCTCTTCCAGCTTCGCCATTACCTCACTGCATTTCATGCGTCCTTCTCCTTATGTTTACCGCCGCATCCCCCGATACGGCTTACCTGGCCGGAACGGTTCATTTCATTATGCCAATCAGCTGCTCCAGCAATTGCCCCTCCTTCGCAAGCTGTGCAAGGCGTCCCGCCGTTTTTTCTTTTTCCGGCGCCCCTGCCTCCCCGGCAGATGCGCTGCCTATCCCGGCGCTTATCTGCCGGTTCTTCCTGAGGCTCTCCTTTAAATATTCCAGCAGCACAGGATTTTTCTCCAGAATCAGACGGGAGCCGAAAATATCCGCCGCCCTTTCCCATTCATCCGATGAAAGCCGCCCCTGGGACTTACATTCCTCCAGAAAGCGTTTTTCCTGCGCCTCCAACGTTTCCCGGCAAAAACCTTCCGGCGGGTTCTGCAGGTTAACAGCCTTTATAACGGTATAGAATTTGCCCTCTTCCCAGATCATATTCTCTTCCGTAATAAAATATCCGTTCTTTTTCAAAGCCTCCCTTACCAGCCAGGCCTCCGACTGGGGCTGGAGAATGGCCCAGCGCATCTGTGCAAGCTTCTCGCGGCCCTCCTCCATGATCTTCACCATGAGGCGCCCGCCCATTCCCGCAGCCAGAAGCGTATCCGCTTCCGGCCTTCCCCCGCGGCAGGGAAGGCCGGATATTCCGTCGGAAAGCCTCACGTCTATGTATGCAGCAAGCCCGAATTCCTCCACGTGTTCCCTGGCCCTTTCCAGAGGGCCTTCATTAACATCCATGGCAAACACGCGGGGGCAGACGCCCTCCCGGATCAGGTATACCGCCACATACCCATGGTCACATCCCACATCCGCCGGGATACTTCCTTTTTCCACCATGGATGCGACCATATGAAGTCTTTTTGACAATTCCATATTCTTTTTTCCTTAATCCAGATAATCCTTCAGCTTGCGGCTGCGGCTGGGATGGCGGAGCTTGCGCAGCGCCTTGGCTTCAATCTGGCGGATACGCTCACGGGTTACGTTGAACTCCTTGCCTACCTCTTCCAGCGTCCTTGCACGGCCGTCGTCCAGGCCGAAACGCAGGCGCAGCACCTTCTGCTCTCTTTCCGTCAGGGTGCCCAGGACCTCATTCAGCTGTTCCTTCAACAGGGAGAATGCCGCCGCATCCGCCGGTACCGGCACATTATCATCCTGGATGAAATCGCCCAGGTGGCTGTCTTCCTCCTCACCGATAGGGGTTTCCAGGGATACAGGCTCCTGGGAAATCTTGAGGATTTCACGCACTCTCTCCACCGGCATGCTCATTTCTTCAGCAATTTCCTCCGGAGTAGGTTCACGCCCCAGTTCCTGCAGCAGCTGTCTGCTCACGCGGATCAGCTTGTTGATCGTCTCTACCATATGGACCGGGATACGGATGGTTCTCGCCTGATCCGCAATGGCTCTTGTGATCGCCTGGCGGATCCACCAGGTAGCATAGGTGGAGAATTTATAACCCTTGGTATAATCGAATTTTTCCACAGCCTTAATCAGACCCAGATTTCCTTCCTGGATCAGATCCAGGAACAGCATGCCCCTTCCCACATATCTCTTGGCAATGCTGACCACCAGACGCAGGTTTGCTTCCGCCAGACGCTTTTTGGCTTCCTCATCCCCCACTTCCATCCTCTGGGCCAGGTCGATTTCCTCCTCCGCGGAAAGCAGGGGCACCTTGCCGATTTCCTTCAGGTACATACGCACCGGATCTTCAATGCTGATGCCATCGGGAACGGAGAGGTCGATACTCTCCATATCCACTTCTTCCTCTTCGGACAGGATAATTTCCTCATCGGGAATATCGTCATCATCCTCGGTGATACGCAGTACATCCACGTTGCTCTGCTCCAGCAGCTCCAGCAGCTTGTCAAACTGATCCTCATTCAGCTGCAGATCCGCAAAGTAATCGCTGATCTCCTGGTATTCCAGAATATTTTTTTTCTTTCTGGCAACGCCGATAAGTCCTCTTACTCTTTCCAGAAACTTCGCTTCCGCGGCCGCTCTTTCTTCCGGGGTCATTTCCGCTTCGTTCTGATTTGTTGTTTTCTTCGTCTCATCAGCTTTTTCCTGTGTCTTTTTGCCCATTCTTAGTCCATCCTTCCTGCGCATGTTAATATTGTTATCCTTAATTCAGGGAAATATGCGTTTTGCTAAGTTCTTCCAATGCCTTTTTTCCTTCAATGACGCGGTTTAATGCCTCCACATCAGTTCCCAGACGGCTCGTATTATATTCATAACTGATTCTTTTTACAGAAACCAGGATATCGTGAAATGCTTTTTCTTTTTCCTGTATTGTCTCCGGTTCCATCAGCCTTGTGTTAAAAAGTGACGCTACCTCTCTCTGCTCCTCCTCATCGGGGAACAGGCTTATGATGGATGCCGCGTTGAGTTCGCCCTTTTCAAGCCCTGCGAACAGCCTTTCGGCCACCCGCACATAAAGCTCCTCCGTAAAGTCCTCAGGTCCGATAAACCGCTCGATTTTTTTATATAACTGCGGTTCCTCCACCAGCCAGGTAAGCAGAAGCCTCTGGGTCTTTTTGCTGTTTTCCTCCGGGGTGGTTTTTTTATGGATTCCCGATTTGGGCCGTTCCACGGGTTTGGCAAGCCCTGTCTGGGCTGCAATGCTGCCCACCAGCTTCCTCAGGTTTTCGAAGCCGATATGGTATTTCTCCGCCACCGCTTCGATATAATTCTCCCGCTCCACCTCTTCGGAAAAATCACACAGCTTTCTGGCGATTTCCCTGTGGAACCTGGTCTTGTCCTCCGGATCAGAAAGGTTGTACTCCTTCTCCAGCATCCTGATTTCAAAAAGAAAGCTGTTTTCCGCGTGGTCGATGCGTTCCTGGAACGCTTCCTTCCCCAGATTTTTCATGAATTCATCCGGATCCTTGTACGGCTCCAGACTGATGATCTTCCCGGTAAGCCCCGCCTCCTTCAGTATGCCGATGGCCCGCAGCGCCGCCTTCACGCCCGCGCCGTCGCTGTCGTAGGAAAGCAGAACCTCCTTCGTATACCGCTTCAGCAGACTGGCCTGTCCCAGTGTAAACGCGGTGCCAAGAGACGCCACCGCCTGATCAAAGCCCGCCTGATGCATGGAAATAACGTCCATGTAGCCCTCGCAGAGAATGATATTCCCCTTACGCGAGGTCCTTGCAAAATTCAGGCCGTAAAGATTCCTGCTTTTGTCAAAAATCGGCGTTTCGGGCGAGTTTAAGTACTTCGGTGTTCCATCCCCCATCACCCTGCCGCCGAAGCCGATAACCCGGTGGTTGATATCCTCAATGGGAAAAATTACCCGGTTCCAGAACTTGTCGTACATGCCGTGTTTTTCATCCACGTTGCACAGCCCCGCTTCGTGTATCAACTCCGGGGAATACCCCTTGCTGCGCAGATACTGTACCAGGTCATTGCTGGTCTTATTGGCAAAGCCCAGCCCGAACTTCTTTATCGTCTCATCCGAGAGCTGCCTGTCCCTCAGATACCTGTACCCTGTTTCACCCTGTCTGGCGCGAAGCTGGAAATAGAAATATTTGGCCGCCTCTTTATTGATTTCCAGCAGCCTGCTCCGCTTGCTTTCCGCCTTCTTCGCCTCTTCGGAATATTCGATTTCCGGCAGATTCACACCGGCGCGGTCCGCCAGCATTTTCACCGCCTCCGGAAACGTGTAATTCTCATATTCCTGGATAAAGGTATATACATTCCCGCCCGCGCCGCAGCCGAAGCAATAATACATCTGCTTGCCGGGCGAAACGGAAAAGGAAGGCGACTTCTCATTGTGGAATGGGCACAGGCCGAAATAATTGGCGCCCTTTTTCTGAAGGCGCACATAGCCTGAAATCACATCCACAATATCATTTTTCATCCTGACTTCTTCTATCAGTTCATCCGGATAATACATGCCTTCTCTCACCTCAATCTGTAAGGCTCCCGGTTCCATCAGAACCGGAATCCGTTGATTACTTCACCGTCCAGCACTTGGGAATATAGATTTCCTCATACTGTGCAATGGCGAAACGGTCCGTCATTGCCCCTATATAGTCACAGCAAATCCTTTCCTTTGCTTCTCCCCTCTCCATCAAAACCAGCAGTTCGCCGGATATTTTATCAATATGATGGAGATAATAATCGTAGAGCGTTTCCACCAGCAGCTCGGCCTTGCCTTCCTCGCTTTTGGCCTGCTGGTTCGTGTAAACCCTCTCAAACATAAATGAACGCAGTTTTTTCATAGCGTCCTCCACCGGAGGGGACATGCATATGTCGTTCTTTCCGAAGCTGTTGGTCACAATATCATGGATAAAATGATCCAGCCGCTCGCCCGTGGTCCTGCCCGCCACCTCCTGCACCTGCTTCGGAATATCCTCCTCCCTCAGGATACCCGCCCGTATGGCGTCGTCGCAGTCATGGTGGATATAGGCGATTTTATCAGACAATCTGACGATTTTTCCTTCCAGCGTAGCCGGATTGCCTTTGGTCTGATGATTACGGATGCCGTCCCTGACCTCAAAGGTAAGGTTCAGCCCCTGGCCGTCCTTCTCCAGGATATCCACGCAGCGGACGCTCTGTTCGCTGTGCTCAAAGCCATAGGGACAGACTTTGTCCAGCGCACGCTCTCCCGCATGGCCGAAGGGCGTGTGCCCCAAATCATGGCCCAGTGCAATGGCTTCCACCAGATCCTCGTTCAGTCTCAGCGCCTTGGCAATCGTCCTTGCATTCTGGGACACCTCCAGGGTATGGGTCAGCCTCGTCCTGTAATGATCTCCTTGCGGAGCGAGAAAGACCTGGGTCTTATCCTTCAGTCTTCGGAAGGCTTTACAGTGCAGGATCCTGTCACGGTCCCGCTGGAACACGGGCCTGATATCACAGGGCTCCTCATCCCTCAGCCTTCCCAGGGAATTCTTGCTCAGAGAAGCATAGGGGCTTAAATAAACCTCCTCCCACTTCTCCAGATTCTCCCGAATTGTTGTCATCCGTCACCTTTCCGCCATACGGCAGCCACGAATATATGGCATTATAATGCCTGTTTCCGACACAGTACGTCAATCAAAAATATGCTCACTATCTTTATATTCTGCGCCGATTCCCGGAATCCTTTTATTTTTTTCAAAAAAATTATTTTTTGATGGCAAAAAAGGAAGAGAAGCGCTGGCCTGGCTCTCTTTTTTTCTGCGGGAACGCGAAATCAGACCGGACACTCTCCTTTTATCCTCTTATTTATGCCTGTGTGAATCCCGGTAAAACAATACTGTCATCACCAGCTGCAGCGCTCCCAGCAAAAGGAAGGTGCCAGACAGCCCAATCCGCTCCGCCGCCGCGCCTGCTGCCGGAAACAGCAGTATCATAATAACGGAAAACAGCATACTGCCCACTGAAATCAGCGTTGCCCTCTGGCCTGATGGAATCAGACGGTTCAGTGAAATGGACTGTATCGGATACAGCAGGGCGTTGGAAAAGCAGGCTGCCACAAACAAAACCACGGACACGGGCAGCCGGTGCAGGAAGAACCCGGCAAGCCCCGCCGCAATCACCAGCGCAGCCGCATACTGTGTCCTTTCCCCGGCTTTCCCGTATACCTTTTCACTGGCCAGCGCGCCAAGACAGGAGGCCAGGCCGCCCAACAGCATGATCACGCTGATTTCCACCTTATTTAGCCCCATATCATAAAAATACTGCTGGCTGTAGAAAAACAGTACAGTATAAAAAGCAAAAACCATCTCAAAATACAGCATTATCCTGCGTATTTCCCTGTTTTCCGCCAGAATGCGGAAGCTTGTGACAAAATGCTGTTTTATCATTCCGCCGCTTTTTCTTATTTCCTGCGTTATTTCCGGCTCCTTCATCAGCACAGCCGGCAGTAAGGCCAGCAGGGCGATTATAACAGATGCGCCATAGCACCAGACATAGGATCTTTCTGCCAGGATACCGCCCGCCACCGTGGCAATGGACTGTGAGATTTCAATGAGCAGATTGATTCTGCCGTTCACCTTCAGGTACTCCGGCTCCCGCCCGCACTGCTTCATGCTGTCATAAACCAGCGCTTCCTCCGAACCGGAATTCAGGTTATTTCCCAGTGCCTGAATGACAAAGGACAGGGCAAAGCCCCAGAATTTACCTGAAAGCAGCATCAGGATACAGGAAATGGCGGTGCACAGCCGTCCCCAGACCACAGTCCTCTTGCGCCCCAGCAAATCCGCCGCCGCGCCGGAGGGAATTTCACAAATCATGCTTGTGATGTGGTACACTCCCTCCAGTATGCCTATCTGCCACAGGTTCATCCCCTTAAAGGCCAGATACAGCACCCAGACCGAGGTGGACATGTCAAGATTCTTAAGAAAGGTAAAAATATAATCCAAAGGGATATTTCTGTAAATATTCCAGCGTTCTGTATGCTTCTTCCCTGATTTATTACTGTTCATTTTCGTAACTCCTTTTTTATGGCAGCCATCGGTCCAATCCGAATCCGGACTGCTCTTTTTACTTAAAAACAGGCGCAAAAAAACCAGGAGCATGCTTCCACATGATTCCCGGTTCATATCGGAGTTACTGCTTAAACGGTACCGCCAGACGCAACAGTCCCTTAACTACAGACAGGCCCTGTCACAGTCTCTGTGTATGTCCGTTTCCCTGAAAAAGGGCGCAGTATCCCCGTAAAGCAAAAATAATCCTGCTTTCGTCCGACCGCTGCTGCTGTAAACCGGCACATATCCCAAACTGAACATGTCTGTCTCCTTCCTGAATAATTATGGTTCTAACTTATCACATACGTTCCCGGATGTCAAACTTGTTTCTTCCGACTCTGTTTTTTCCGGCTTTGCTTTCTCCGTCCCTGTTCCTTCCGGCTTTCCGGGATATTCCGTAACAGCCCGGTTATCCTCAACGTTACAATAGTTCTGAAGAATCCGGGCGGCCTCTCTTTTGATATCCTCACGCAGCCGCTCCGGCGCAAGCACCTCCACGCTGCTGCCGAAGCTGAGCACCCATTCCAGCAAAACAGGATAGTTGGTAAAGCCCAGATTTTCCACCAAAAGTGTGCCGTCCTCCTGCTCCGTAAAGCTGGATGGTCCGTATTCCTCAATGAGACGGAACTTCACCTTCCCTGAAAATCTGGCCCGCAGCATGATTTCATCGGAAAACCAGTATTCGCTGTCCAGCTTTTCCTCCGGCACTTCCCGCGGCGCAAAGGCTTCCTCTTTTCCCGCAAGCTCCCACAGACGGTTCAGCTTGAACATGCGGAAATCCTCCCTCTGCCTGCAGTAGCCCAGCAGATACCAGGAAGACCACTGAAAAGCCACCCGGTAAGGCTCCACCAGACGGCGGCCCGTCCCTTTTCTGTAATAATAGGTAAATTCCACCAGCCTGCGCTCATGGATTGCAGCCTTCAGGACCGCAATTTTTTCCGAAAGACTGTCCCTGTAATGGGAGGCCAGATTGATGGTTACCGCTTCTGCCGCCGCAGGCATATTTCCCTGCACGATGTGGAATTTCTCCTTCAGGCGCTCCTCCATGGGGTTTTTCATCACGCTGTCCATGCCGCGGATTCCTGCCAGCAGCGCTTCTCTCTCCTTTGCGGTTAAAAAGGAATTATCCATTTTAAAGCCCGGGGCCAGGGAAATCCCGCCGCCGAAGCCCTGTTCCGTAACGATTGGGATCCCCGCCTGGCACAGCGCCTCCAGATCCCTGCTGATGGTCCTCCTGGAAACCTCCAGCTTTTCAGAAAGCACTGGCGCTGTTACTTTATCCTGCTGCAGCAGGATGGTGAGAATGGCCATAAGCCGGTCTATTTTCATCCGGTCAATCCTTTCTATTCTTCTGTTCGTTCAGATAATATTCCACCAGCGTATGGGATACGCTTCCGGCCGGATGCACCATTTTGAGAGCCTGGGAAACAGGCACCCACACGGCCTCGTCCACTTCCCCGGACAGAACCAGCTCCCGCTTTTTCGCCTCTGCGATGAAGCCTATCATGAGCATGTCTTTCTTACCGAACCAATAGGTTCCCGTCATCCGAAGCCGTTCCACCGGAACGCCGATTTCCTCCTCTACCTCGCGCATAGCTGTGGTCTCCGCATTTTCACCGGGCTTCATGTAGCCGGAAACAAGATTATAATAGGTATCCGATATATATCCCTGGCGGAGCAGGGCCGCTTCGCCGTACTCGTTTACCACCAGCGCAATGATACAGGTGGAAAACATGTCAAACAGCGGCTTTTTGCAGAGGGTACAATAGGGCACCAGCCCTTCATCCCCGATTTCTTTTGGCGCCAGTGCGGTTCCGCAGTCAGGGCAGTAGGTAAATTTCATAATATTTTTCCTTTCCAGAATAAAATGCAGGCAGCGCCGTTTTTCAGCGTCCGGCGCTGCCTGCGTGCTTTAGTAATTATAGCACTGGTTTTCCTGTAATGGAATTATATTTCTCAACTATTGTATTTCGCAGTTATTCGGCAGCTTCAGGCATTTGTCCGAAATCCACAAGGAAGCTTTCTCCAAGCTGCCGGAAATCATTGCTCATTTTTCCGCTCTGCTCAGGCATGGCGACCACATAAAACGTCATTTCCACCTGTCCCGCCGCTTCCGGCAGCATATCTCCCAAAAGGCGCATATACCCCTTTCTTGTGCTTCCGCCGCCGAAATAATTCATGTAGAAAGGATATTCCTTTCCGCTTTCATCCCTCGCAATCACCTTCATATCATACCGGGAGGCGTCTTTATCATCCGCCGAAAAATTAATCCGCTGCTCCAGGTCATTGCTTGTGAACTCATCCAATGTGACAGTTACGCCATTGGGCAGGGTAAACGTCCGGTTTAAAGCGATATGCCGTGTATCCTTCATCAGGGCGGAGGCGTCCGCCGTAAAAGAAAAATCCCACTTGCCCTTGATATTTTCCCATATATCCAGCTGACGGAATGAGATATCTATGGCTGTTTCTCCCACCAAATCAACGTTTTCACAGTTATAGCACATTTCTATACCGACAATTGTCTGTTCCTCGTCCAGATATTTTAAGCCTCCTCCGCCGCCCGCAAGCACACGTCTGCCGTTAACCTTTATGGAGGCAATGGGAGAAATTGCGCTGATGTCAAGCGGCTGCCCGTCCTCTCTGCGCACCGTCACATTGACCCACACCTCCGATTCCGTCACCACAACCTCGTGCAGGGTCACCGCATATCCGCCGTCCATGGCTGTGGTGTTGACCACCTCTTTATAATCCGCCAGATCCTCCTGCAGCCCCAACGCATTTCCGATTGTCCACTGCAGCTGCTCCAGCGCTGCATGAACCTCACTGCTTGATGCGGCGATTCCTATCACAATTACGGCTGATGCCGCACAGACTGCCATTTTTAAGGAACGTCCTCTTTTTATGGACTTATTCCGGCATTTTCCTCTTCCGGCCGCTTCACTTTCCCTGGTCCTCAGCCTCTTTTGGAAGGCAGCCTCATACTTTTCAACCTCTTTCCGGGAAAGCTCCTGTTCCTCCGTTTCTGAAAAATCCGTAACAATATCATTTGCCATATCATATATTTTTTTATTCATATGCCTTCTCCTCATCTACCGCTGCTTTCCGCAAAACGCCGCATTTTCCGTTTTCCCCTGGATACCTTGTTATATACGGCTTCCCGCGGAATCCCCATCTGTGCGCTGACGGTTTCCACGTCCTGCTCCTGCAGGAACAGCCTTGTAAAAACTTCTCTGTCCTTCGGCTTCAGGCAGGCTAACAGAGCCTTTGTTTCTTCGGAAAGCTCCTGTTCCACCAGCTGCCGCAGGTTTTCATCCTCTTCGGCCAGCTCCACCTCTTCCAGCGCTGTCTGGTCAGGCTGTTTGCCGTATTTGCGCAGGTAGTCGATGGCGTGGAATCTGGCCACGCCCGCCGCCCAGTTTTTGAAGCTGCTCCTTTCCGGATCATAAGAGCCGATATTATTCCATATGCCGAAAAAAATATCATTCATGCACTCGTCTATCCTGTCCGGCATACAGTACAGTCTTTTTCCCACAATGGAAGCAAGCAGCCCTCCGTACCGTTCCATCACATATCTGATTCCCTCTTCCCGGCGCTTTTTTATCAGGGAAATAAAATTATCTTCATTTGCTTTCATACACCACTCCATCACAAACCGGAAATAAAGTCTGCAGCCTCTCTCCAGTTTTCTCCTTTCACTTATTAATTCGGAGGGAAGAGGGCAGGATCTATCCGTTTCCGAAAAAATTTTTTAATATGCCCTGCTGCTTGTTTCTCTGGCAAAAAGGCCGCCTGGGAGTCAGGCAGAAAGGCATCAGTATTGTATCACGGGCAGGCGGCTTCGTCTATGGAGCTGGCGGCTGCATGGTGCCGCTGGCGGCAGTGAACAGCGACAGCCGGAATACATGCTGCGGCGGCTGAAGTCCAAGTTCGATATAAATCACAACGGATGCGGGAATGCATTTTCACTGTTTTTACTAATAGTGCTTGTTGTTTTTTCATTCAACTGTTATACTGTTATGGATGGGGAGATATGGAATATTAATGTAAAGGGAGGGGCATATGAGAAGAGCCGGCATTACGGAAGCGGAAATAATTCAGCTGACGCTGGAAAATGTCCGCAGCTTTTATCACAGGAACCCGGAAGTTACCACCGCGCCTATGGCGGATAATTTCATGTGGATTGGTTCCAATGATTTTCAATGGTGTGAAGGGCTGGAGAATTTCCGGAGAACTATGGAAAAAGAATATGAAGAACCGCCTGTGTTGATATCGGATGAAGAATACCACCTGCTTTTTCATGACCGCAATGTATGGGTGGTCTGCGGCCGTTACAGGATCACCTCGGTCATGGAGGACGGCACCGCCATACATGCCCATGTACGGGGCACCTATGTATGGCGCATGATCAACGGGGAACTGAAGCTCGCCCATGTCCACGGATCCCATGCCCAGGACATTCCTTTAAACCGCATTGTCACGATGCCGGAACCGCTTACCGCGGACATGGATTATTTTGATTATCTGAAGCGCATGGACTCTATTACTTCAGATGTAAACAAAATTGCTTTCCGGGATACGAATAAGAATTACCGGTATCTGTTCCCCTCGGACATTCTTTACCTGAAAGCCGCCGCCCAGTGGTCCATTGTACATACCAAAACGGAAACCTTTCAGGTGTGGGGCCTTCTGGCTGACTATGAAAAAAGCCTTCCATATTCTTTCCGGCGCATTCATAAAAGCTATCTGGTCAACAGCCTTTACGTTGACAGCATTCACCGGTATAAGGCAGTTTTGAGGGACGGCCAGGAGCTGCCCATCGGCAAAGAACGCTACATGGATCTGAAGCATTATCTGCAGCATGCGGTTTAAGGCTTCCCCTGCGGCGAAGGCCTGGGCGCTGTCAGTCCAATTATCTTTAAGGTTATGAAAGAGGCTTCCTGGAATGGATGAAAAAATAGAAGAAATTGCGAGCAAGGCAAGGGAAATCCTCAGGAAAATACCTTTTGCCGAAAAAGAACAGATTGATTTTCAGACGGTGGAGTATGGAGATCCTACAGTCACTTATGAGAGCTCCGGCTGTGGCTTCGTGCAGGTGGTAAATGAACGGGGGCAGGAAAGACGCAGCGTCATAGCCGGCAGCTTTGAGGAAATGGTAAACTATTTCGTAGACAGTGCGATTACAGACTATGCATACCGCTATGAGCTTGCCCACCGCCGCCGCTTTGAATCAAACCTCCGTCAGACAGATGAAGTCCGTGAGGCCTGTTATCATTATATTGATCCCGGGAAAAAATGTATCCGCAGGGATTATGACGATACGCCCCATATTTATCTGGATCTTTTTGCTGCCTATCGCAGTATCTGTTTAAAATACAGGGAGGAAAACGTTATTTCCTGTCAGTCGCTTAAGGATGACATTGATTATATTGCCGACCGGAAATATACGGATACTCCCGGCGGCGGTATGTACAGTCTGAAGGCTTCCATGGAAAAGGTGAGGGAGCGGACAGAACGAATCAGCGCAAACAGCAGCGAGCTTAGGGAGGCTTTTTGGCAGTATGAAAAATATTACCGGCTTCTGAAGGAAATGAAATGAATGCAAATGCAGGAATGATTGAAGGAAGCTTCAAATCAGCAGGCCGGCATCGAATATCATTTATTCTATTTCCTGCCGGCCGGATAGTTATCTGTTTAAAATCTGCTGCAACATATCCCGGCTGACAAACGGGGCAAGGGGAATGATATCCTGCATGTTTTTTATGTTATGTTGGCAGGCTATTACCATTTTATCCACAATATCCCTGTTCACAAAGGGGGCTATGCTCACTATATCTTCCAGGGTGAGATTTTGATCTGCAAAAAGCTGTGCTGCCTGGCTTGCCGTTTTCCTGCTGATAAAGGGTGCTATGGAAATGAGCTCCTGTATTGATGTGAATTTTCCCAGATTTTCCTCTACCAGCTCATCCATCAGCTTCCTTTCAATAAAGGGTGCAATTAAAATGAGCATTTCCACCTGGGTCAAAAGTTCTTTGTGGTTACCAGCCATTTCCGTTATCATTTCTCTTCCTACGAATGGCGCAAGATAAATGATATCTTCAAAACTTTCTATTTTAATCTTATATTTTCTTACATCGGATGGTTTTACAATCCCCTCCAGTTCCTGTAATTCCTTTACACTGATTTCCTGCTCCTGAGGATGCATCAGCGTTTCTACGCACTTCGCCTTATCCTGATAATCCAGCAGTTCATCAACGGTTATGTGAAAGAGTTCTGCAAGTTCTGTCATTCTGGATATATCCGGCATAGTTTCACTTCTTTCCCAACTACTGACCGCCTGGAAGCTGATACCCATTTTCTCCGCAAGCTCCATCTGCGTCATATCGGCGGCAATCCTGTACTTCTTAATCTGTTTTCCAACTCGGGCTAAGTCAAACATTTCTTGTCCTCCTGGACTTTTTCCTTTGATTATACTGTTTTTCGGGTGGGCGTGAAAGCAAGAAGTGCTTGAAAGGGATGCAGGAATGGGTTCAAGCGGCGCTTGAAAGGAGGAAGATGGATAGCGGGTTAAAAGATTATTTGAGGTGGTATGATCCTTGACCTGTTGTGGCCTATGAATATGTCACAAAGCAACTATTTCAATCCATAAGGCCGTATAAGCCTCGACGCGACGGATCCGGTGGTCATGTAGGACACTGCTATTATTTCAATCCACGAGGCCGTATAAGCCTCGACTGGAGGCGTTGAGCGCCTGTGGGCGAAAGTTAAAATTTCAATCCACGAGGCCGTATAAGCCTCGACCGCGGATCCAATCGCTGAAGCTTGGGAGGATGGATTTCAATCCACGAGGCCGTATAAGCCTCGACGTTTATAATGGAGTCATTGAAGGTGATTATCTCATTTCAATCCACGAGGCCACATAAGCCTCGACGCTGTTCATCCGTCTTTATCTGATGAATAAAGAATTTCAATCCACGAGGCCACATAAGCCTCGACCCTCCTATCCTTCTACTTCCTTGACAGAAAACGTATTTCAATCCACGAGGCCACATAAGCCTCGACATCGGGATTGAGATTGACACGAACGGTCATTATCATTTCAATCCACGAGGCCACATAAGCCTCGACTAAGATCCCTGAAACAGCACAAAACGTCATAGCATTTCAATCCACGAGGCCACATAAGCCTCGACGCGACTACATTCATCAATTAAGTTTATGATTAAATATTTCAATCCACGAGGCCACATAAGCCTCGACTTTTTTCCAGGTGGCATGGCCTGTCATATAGGCATTTCAATCCACGAGGCCACATAAGCCTCGACTAAGTGGTGCCGCGGAGACCGTGGGAGATACTACAATTTCAATCCACGAGGCCACATAAGCCTCGACGCAGCCAAAACAGCGCACAGGGAACTTACTACAATTTCAATCCACGAGGCCACATAAGCCTCGACAGCAAAAACATACAACAAATATTTTCAAACCACTATCTCAACGACACTATTATACAACTTCTCTAAAAATTTTAAATAAATTTTATATCTAATTTTCAATTATCCGCATAAACACTATACATTCAAGCATTTTGAAGTATATTGAAACACTCATTTTACCACTAATTTACCACGATTGAATGAGCCTTGATATGACATAAAACCACTATGGGAGATAGCACAAATAACCGTGTATCTCCCGATTTTCTTTTATACAGTTGATTACTTCACTCGTATTTCAAATTTCAAGATTGCTTTTATCATGTCTGTATAAATTTCTCCTTTTAGTTCTTCATCAACCTGCATAATGATTTTACCACTTTCAGAGTGGTAAAAAGGACGCAAGCATAATTTGGAAATGTAACCGTCATAAAACTTCAAAATTTCTCTGATTGCCAATTCATCTCCACTTGACGCTCTGCAAATCAATTCAAAAGAGGGATAGCCATAATCTTTGCTCATTCTTTTTACTTCCTTTCGCTTAAAAGCATTTTTAACTTCTTTAGTCCTCTACTTCTTCTGCTAAAAATAGCTGAACGTGATACATGGTACAGTTCCGAAATTTCTCTGTCGTTCATGCCTTGAAAATAACGCAATAAAATCGCACTACGCTGTTTTTCTGACAGTCTATGTAAAGCTGTACCGAGTGTTTCATCAGATACATAAATAGTAAAGTGCAAGACTTCAAATGATACACAATCATAAAAACAGGTATCATTCGTTCCACGTTCAACTTGTTTCGTTTCTGCTATTTCACAAAACAATACTTCACGTTTAGAACGTCTTACAAGCTGTCTGTATCGACTTTTTAATTTGTTCTTAATGATAATCAGCATTAAAGAATTAAACTGTAATCTGACGATATGCTCGAAAGAAGATGTCCTCATAATCTCACCCCCTTTCTGCTAATGCTGAAATATATAAACGGAATACCGCTTATACCAATACAGAAAAATGGTAAGAAAAAAGCCCGCACAAAACATAGTGTTTGTACGAGCTTCTAAAGCTGTATATTCAGTTGTTAATTGTATGCTGTTAAGTTGGACTAGATTATTTTGTTCTATGCTTAAAGTATTCCATAGATTATACCCCCCTTACAGCATAAATGTATTAAATCTTTTTCTTTTTAACTTAGAATATAAATATATTCCTCTGGTGTAGGTCGTTTGTTTCCAAAATACTTTTTAAAATTTGCCTGCACCTCTGGGTCAGAGCTGTTCATTTCTTCATCAATGGTCGCTTGTATATCTTCCTGTATCTCTGATAATGGAACACCGCTTAATTTAGCTCCGTATTTTAACATTTTTTTAATATCCCTTTTTTTAAGTCTAATCATAAGTGCTTTACTCCTTTAAATGCAAATATTCTGAAAAACAAGACGATGTATTAACAAGTTCTTGAAAATAACCTTGTTCTTTAACATTTCCATTTTCCATATAAATAATTTCATCATATTTTTTCAACAGTTTTTCTTCCAAATTATGAGTAATTGTTATAAGTGTTAAATCGTTCATTTTGAGTAACCTGCTCTCAATATCATAGGCTGTTTGCATATCAATAGCAGACGTACCCTCGTCTAATATTAAGATAGGTTTGTTTCTAATCAAAGCTCGTGCAACCGCAATCCTTTGTTTTTGTCCGCCAGACAAATTAGAACCATTTTCTCCGACTTGATAGAATAGCCCGTTTGGAAGTTCAGATATAAATTTATCTAGTCCACTTTCCTTTACAACTTTGTCAATCATTTCTTTTGGATAATCTTCGTGTAAACAGATATTGTCGAATATAGTTTCGTTAAATAGATAGATATTTTGATGAATGATAGAAGATAGTTGTACTACATCTTCTTTCACTAGCTGAGTTAATTCTCTATCGTCATATAGGAGTGTTCCTTTATAATCAGAATAATAACCTGTTAACAACTTTATAAAAGTGCTTTTTCCACAACCGCTTTTTCCTATAACAGCATATTTTTTTCCTTTTTCAATGATACAGTTCATTTCATTTAAAACTTGTGTTTGCGTATCATAGGAAAAAGATAAGTTTTCAGCAAGAATATGATGGTTAAATGAAGTTACATGCTCCTTATGTAAATCATTTGAAGAATGCTCAGAAATACTATGCAATTTCTCAATAATAGGTTGTATGCTTTTTATTTTAGGAACGTTGGTAAATATCATAATGAGTGGGTTGGCTAAATTACTGCTTACTTGCACCATTCCCAATAATGTACCTATTGTTATACGTCCTGTAATAATGAAATAGGCGGATAAAAACAAAACAACTATCTGAACCATAAGAGCAAGAAAAGAAGATAGTCCCTCATTTAACGCAAGCAATTTATCTACATTGTATTTAGAATGGATAGTTTCACAATTTTCTTTGTTAAATCGCTGAATTACATATTGTTTCATGGAATAGGACTTAATGATTTCAAATCCAGATAAAATGTCTTTTAAACTACCTGTGAAATCTGCCAGTTTAGAAGAAAATGTATTTTGTCTTTTTTCCAATTTCCCTCCCAATAAACTCGGAATGAGAAACATGATAGCAATCGCTACTATAACGCATATAGTCACGATAATATCAAAGTAAATCATTAACACGAAAGAGGAAATAAATATAACTGTATATTGTACTATTTCAAAAAAAGGAAGTAAGAAATTATCCTCTATCATTTTTACATCATTTGTAATAATTGATATATAATCAGCAGTATTTCTTTTCTCAAATTCTTCTATACTATAATTAACTGTTCCACGAAATACATCAGAACGAACTTGACGCATAATTCTGCATATAACTTTTTTGCTAAGCAAGGATTGAAGATAGAGAAAAATCCCTAGCATTGCAAAATAAACAATCGAAAATAAAATCATTCCCGTAAATTGTTGCATGTTTTTTTCTACGGCTATATCTAATAATCGTTGCAAAAGGACAGCCATAAACACATATCCTAAAGAAGCAATTACACTTGTTAAAATGGTTAATAAAAATAAAATTTTATTCTGTTTAATATAGAGTTTCATAATCTTTCTCCTTAATATAAATTATACATGTTACATGTATGTATATGTCTGAAAATAAAATTGCCTTACGACAATCTTATTTTCTTTATGAATTTTTTTTGCATAATTCAACAATTTCATCATCAATTATTGGAAGCCCTAACTTATCTGTAATCTCTTTAATCATTAGAAACTTTTCCCACATTTCCTCTGATGTCATTGGATATATCGTAGGTATTGACCAAAAGTTAGTTAAAAGAACAAATAGCTCCGCTAATAATTTTGAATGTTCTGTTTTTATAGAACCGTCCTGTATTCCTTCTTCTATCAATTCTTGATACATGGGAACCAACTCTTGATTGCTTTCAATCAATTTTTTTAAAAAAGCAGGACTTCCCATGAGTTGCATGGACGCTATACTTAGTTGATGATGTTCCGTTTCATCAAATGAAGTTTTTAAGACAAATTTTAGTTTTTCCAATCCGTTCAGTTCTTTATGATTTTTTGCTTTCTTGAAAGGATTTGTTTCATAAAACAGTTTTTCACATAAAGCGTCAAAAACTTCTTCCTTTGATTTAAAATGATGATAAAAAGCTCCTCTTGTCAATCCACCCATTTCACTTATGATATCTAATACTGTTGTTTCTTCATATCCTTTTTCTAAAAACAGTTTTAAAGAAGCATCTAGTATTTTTTGGACAGTTTCCTCTGGATATTTATTTCGTGGCAATTTTCCACCTCCTTATACATGCACCCTACATGTATAGAATATCATGCAAGGTGCATGTATGTCAATAATTTATACAATCTTCCAGTTATTATTCTTATGTAGCGTCAGCTCATATTGTGATACCTGTGTCGCTTTTGTCTGATTTACCATAAATCAACTTTTATCCCTTTTTCCTCTTGATTACCCACCACAGAAAAGAAAAAGTCCTGTCAAGAGCCTTGCCACCATTGGTGGTGCTTTGCACTCTTTACTGGGCTTTTTGTTTGCTGTATCTTTCATGCAAGAGGAAAATTAAAGTCCTCTGTTCCATTTCTCTTTTAGATAATCGTCATAGTCCGCCTCATTGAAATCTGATTGTGGCGAAGTGTCGGGAATGTTGTTTCTGTTGTCAATATCCGCAAGCTGACGGAATATCCAATCATCATAAGGGTCATGGTATTTATACTCTTTGGGCTGTTCTCTGTATCGGTCTAACCCTCGCATTTCCTTATGCACTTTCATTATGCGTTCCAATTTCTGACGCTGTATCAACTGCTTGATTTCCATAAGTTCTTCCAACTCCGTAACCTCATTGGTAATGTAGTTATGAATATACTGTATGAGTTTATATTCCATGTAAAATCTACATTCTCTTTCGTCATTGAAAAATTCATTTTCAGACAGATAATCTAAAGAAACATTAAAATTCTGTTCCCGTTTGATAACGTCCATGATATATGGCTCGGTGTGGTCGATATACTTCCATTCCCCTGATAACAATTCATTGGGCGTTACACCCAGCACGTCCATTATCTTCTCTAACGTATCAAAGGTAGGATAATTCACACCACGTTCAATCTTGGAAAGGCTCTGCATATTGATACCGATTTTGTCCGCAAGCTCCTGTTGTTTCATTTTCCTGTGTTTTCTTATGGTTTGTATGTTCTCTCCTAAGAAACTGATTTTCTTTATATAACCCTCCATAACTTAGTATAACCGCTCCTTTCGTTGCTTTTCATGGTATTTATAAGCATATCATACTTAATATATATCCAAAAGTCAACAAAAACTTCTTGACAAGTAATTCTAATGGCGTTATTATCGTATCAGATAGAGTGATTAAGCACGCTAGGGTCAATCACACGCTTGAGTAAGCATAGAAAAGATATATTTTCACTTTGATAGCATGAATAGGCATGGACTATCAGACTGAAAATCGGGTTTCTGACTGGGGCTGTTCCGTTTAGCCACGAGCCTTACAAGGCTCGTGAGCGTTAAGAACGGATCAGACACAGGAAGAAAGGGAACGCCTTTAGGCGTTCGTAAAGGGCGTATATGTAACACCGCCCTGCGCATACATGTCATAGTACCTAGAAACTGTGATAAATAAAGGAAAAAACACGATTTTTACTCCGCAAAAAAACGGGAAGTACGAAAGGAGAAATGCACTATAACTACACACAAAAATTTATCCGTTAAGATTGATTACATCAGCATTGTATTTGATACTGCAACCGCTGAAGATGTAATCATGCACATTTTAGGTTTACCGACTGATATTTTCAATGTCTATCCGGCAAGCATTAAATACAAAACCTATCAAGCACGCTGGCAGATTGGAGATATTTATGTATCGGGGGACGCAAGAAAAACAGAGGATAACCCACAAGGGTTAGGCTGTTATCTTGTTATGACTGGCAGAGGGTGTGATGATATTTTCCGTATTCTCGACAGTAGGAATTATACCTTTGGTGATATGTTCCGACGCTGTGAGCGAAGATACGGACTGGATAACTTCCATTTCACAAGACTTGATATTGCCATTGATGATAAGAACGAAAAGCCATTCTTTACCATAGAGCAGATAAAGAAGAAATGCGAAAAAGAGGAATTTATTTCTAATAGTGAGGGCTACCACTTTGACGAAAGCAAGTTTGATGATTTCGACACCGCAAAGACTGTTTATATCGGTGCTGGAAAATCGGGATTGTCCTATCGCTTTTATGATAAGGATAAGGAAGTCTGTTCAAAACATAATAAGACGCTTGAGGAAGTCGGCAGTTGGAAACGGACAGAAATGCAACTGCGTGATGATAAGGCTCATGCTTTTGCCATGACATTCAATGACAGACCGCTGGAACTTGGAGAACTGGCTTTCGGGCTATTGGCAAACAACCTACGCTTTGTCGTACCAAACAGAAACGAAAGTAATAAGAGCAGGTGGAAAACTTGTCGGTTTTGGGAACGCTTTTTAGGGGCTGTGGAAGTCTTAAAACTGCAAGTACCAAAACAGCAAAATTCCCTTGAAGAAACACAGCAATGGCTCACAGAGGGTGGCGTGATTTCCGCTGTCAAAAGTTTTTACTTCTTGGAAGAACATGACGCATTAGGTGGACTGGAAAAAGTGGGAACTATGCTTGATAAGGCAAGATACAGCAATTCCCTTTCCAGTAAATTAACCGCTCATTTACAGAGGATAAACCGCACCGACCTTATTCCCTATATCCAGTATGACACGAAACATGGGAAAGGGGGTATCTGATGAATAACAACGATATTCCTGTATGGGAAAAATACACCCTTACCATTGAAGAAGCGTCAAGGTATTTCCGTATCGGAGAAAACAAGTTAAGACGATTGGCAGAGGAAAACAAGGACGCTGGCTGGTTCATTATGAATGGCAACCGCATACAGATTAAACGCCGACAATTTGAACAGGTCATTGACAAATTGAACGCAATCTAATGCAAATGAGCCTTGTATGTGTTATGATGAACACAAGTCATATCAAGGCTCTTTCCAACAAGGAAAGGAGCAGACACCATGAAAGAAAAAAGACGGGATAACAAAGGTCGTATCCT
>OJJT01000129.1_pt1 | contig 57062 bp, 60 predicted proteins | sample 1596281 | NCBI WGS metagenome assembly OJJT01 (sample SAMEA4350145, study PRJEB24818) | metagenome | biome: human; feature: gut; material: faeces | place: Denmark | collected 2013-09
CTATTTATTTTTTTTTTTTTTTATATGTCTTTTTTTTTTTTTTAGTTTTATCATTGTTTTTTTTTTTTTTCAAGCAGAAGACGGCATACGAGATTTCTGCCTGTCTCGTGGGCTCGGAGATGTGTATAAGAGACAGCCCTAATGTAAGCACAACACTTAAAACAATTCCCATTGCTTTTCGCATTAGTTTTTTGACATTTTCCACAACTATTTTCCCTTCCTTTCTTGGCATTTCGCCCACATACTCATACAGAACCATATACCCTTTTGTTCAATGTGTCAACATTATTTTTACCCCCCCCCCCGCTCCATATGTCGTATTTTCATCATTTTCCATATAAAATACATTTATTTTTATGCATAATGACGAGTTTTTCGAGGGCTGATTTTCTAACTTCTGCATATACTATATAAAATACTTTTCTGCTTATGAAAGGAGACTTGTTATGCTTGCTTCCTATAAACTTTCCGGTAAATACATCTTTATCTCCGGTTTTCTGTTCACGTCTGTTCTCGGAACACTGTCGCACTTTTTCTATGAATGGTCCGGCGATTCAACTTTTATAGGTCTTGTCTGCCCAATCAGCGAATCTGCATGGGAACATATGAAACTTTTGTTCTTTCCGGCTCTGCTCTACTGCTTTCTTTTCAAACTAATATATAAAAACGCCGTTCCAAACGTATCTTTACCACTTTTATCCGGCATTCTGACAGGAACGACACTTATCCCTGTTTTCTTTTATACTTACTCAGGCATACTCGGCTTTACGGTTGTCTGGATCGATATTGCTATTTTTTACCTTTGTACCGGAATCACTTTTTCAATGGCATCCAAATTATATGAGCAGAAAAATATCGCACGTTTCCGCTTCCTCATATATGGACTGACTATATTATATTCCATCCTTTTCTTTATATTTACCTTTATTCAGCCGGATATTGCCCTGTTTCAAAATCCATGACTTTTCATACCGCGTCCGCTTACGCCTGCTTCTTTTTTCTATCTGTCTTTCACTTCATTTTTCAGTCTGTTTTCCGGTTCATTTTCCAATCCACTTTCCATCCTCGGTAAGACGAAGCGGCTTCCCGTCAAGAACAGCGCTTTTTAAAATATCTTCTATATTATAAACAAGTTTCAGAGAAAAGAAGCCGCAGTCTCTCTCCAACAGATCAAAGAAAATCTTATCTCCCTCCCATAACTTCAGCGTCTCGATCTTTGATTTTTCAACCCATTCCAACTCGCCCTCATCACAGTCGATCGGTTCTCCTTCAAACCCGTCAGCCGTATAAAGCGACATGTATTCTACAACATCTTCACCGTAAACAAATGTCACGATTCCCCGGTAAGCCCACGAAGTCAGCGTATATCCCGTTTCTTCTTTCACTTCTCTTAGCAAGCACTCTTCAGGACTTTCTCCATATTCAAAATGTCCGCCGACACCGATCCATTTATCTTTATTCACATCATTTTCTTTCACCGTACGGTGAAGCATTAAATATTTATCGTCTTTTTCTATATAGCATAATGTACTTAATTTTGTCATAGCCATCCTCCTTAATACGGTCTCTATATTTGTATCTTTATCCGTTTTCAGACTTTTTTATTTTCTTCACTTTTTATCATTTATCCTCATCTTTTCCCCTAAGGAACTGCGATTCATACAAATGTCTGTAAAATCCGTCTGCAGCCATCAAGCTCTCGTGATTGCCCTGCTCAATAACTTTTCCGTCTTTCATAACGAGAATCACGTCCGCCTCGCGGATCGTTGACAGACGATGCGCCACAATAAACGTCGTCCGCCCTTCCATCAATTTTGTAAAAGCCGCCTGTATCTTTACTTCTGTTCTTGTATCGATCGATGACGTCGCTTCATCGAGGATCAGCATAGGCGGTCTGCACAGCATAACACGCGCGATGCATAAAAGCTGTTTCTGTCCTTGCGACAGCCCGCCTCCGTCTTCTGTCACCCACGTGTCATATCCGTTTGGCAGACGCAGGATTACATTGTGAATATAAGATGCTTTTGCAGCTTCTATCATTTCCTCTTCTGACGCGTCGGGCCTTCCTAAAAGAATATTTCCCCGGATCGTTCCCGTTTTCAGCCACGTTTCCTGAAGCACCATGCCATATGCACAGCGCAGACTTTCCCTCGTAACCTCACGCACATCCTTTCCGTCTACTGAAATACAGCCGCCGTCTACATCATAAAACCGCATAAGCAGATTGATCAGCGTTGTTTTTCCGCATCCCGTCGGTCCTACAACAGCGATCTTTTGTCCCGGCATAACTTTCAAATTAAAATCCGTGATCAGATTCTGTTGTGGCATATACGAAAAATCAACATGCTCTGCCAGTACATGTCCCCGGACATGAGTCAGAACCGCCGCATCTTTTGCATCTTCCGGCTGAGGAATTTCTTCTATTAACTCAAAAATACGACCGGCACATACAACCGCGTTTTGGAACTCTGTCACAACTCCGGATATTTCATTAAACGGCTTTGTATACTGATTTGCATAACTCAAAAAACTTGTAAGCTGCCCTACTGTCAGCGTTCCGTTTACTACCGCAAACGCACCTGCGATCCCGACTCCCGTATATACGAGACTGTTTATAAAACGGGTCGCCGGATTTGTAACGGAAGAGAAAAATGTCGCTCTCAAATATGCGCTTCCTAATTTTTCATTAATCTTATCAAACCGCTCCGTCACTTTTTCTTCCTGCCCAAACGCCTGTACTACTTTCTGATTGCCGATCATTTCGTCGATCAGACCTGTCTGTTCTCCTCTGATTTCAGACTGAAGACGAAACATCGCAAATGTTTTGCGGGCAATAAAGTTCGCCACAAAAAATGAAATCGGAGTGATCAAAACGACGACAAACGTAATATTTACATCAACCGACAACATAAATCCCAGCGTGCCGATAATCGTTGCAGCTCCTGTAAACAACTGGGTAAATCCCATCAAAAGTCCGTCCGCAAACTGATCTACATCCGCAATAACACGGCTTACTATTTCTCCGGATGGATGATTGTCGATGTATTTCAGCGGAAGGATCTGAATCTTCCGAAAAGCTTCGTTTCTCACATCCTGCACGACCTGATAAGTCATTTTATTATTGCACACATTCATCAGCCACTGCGAAAGCGCCGTAATACCCGTACATATTCCGATCTGAAACAGAATTCGGAATATCCCGGCAAAGTTTACCGCTCCTTTTCCTATGATCTCATCTACCGCATAACCGATCAGTTTCGGAATGTAGAGCGTAAGGGCGACGCTGACTGCTGCCAGCAAAACAGAAAAAACAACAAAAATACGATACTTCCCAAGATGCCCGAATACTTTTTTTAATATTTCTCCCCGGCTCATTTTCCGATCTTTGCTCTGCGGCTTACTCTGCTCTGCCTGCACTTTTGACTTCTGTATTTTATCTTCATTGACTGTTTGTTTTTTAAGCATGTAAAACCGCCTCCTCCGGAAATTGTGAATAATAAATCTCCTGATAATCCGAACAGTTTTGCATCAGCTCCTCATGTGTTCCGACCGCCACAGCTTTCCCATCTTCCAGCACAACGATCCGATCTGCATATCTGACCGATGCCGCCCGCTGAGAGACAAGAAATACTGTCGGATTTTCTTTCATGTTTTTAATCGCGTCACGCAAAGCCGCGTCGGTCGCGAAATCAAGCGCCGACGCACTGTCGTCCAATATAAGAATATCCGGTTTTCTTACAAGCGCTCTTGCGATCGTCATACGCTGTCTCTGCCCGCCGGACAAATTTCTCCCGTTTTGTTCTATCATAAATTCAAGCTTTCCCGGCTTTGAATCAACGAACTCTTTCGCCTGTGAAATTTCAAGCGCTTCTTCCAATGTTTGTTCCGATGCATTTTCATCTCCCCACCGAAGATTCTCCGCAACCGTCCCTTTAAAAAGAACCGCTTTTTGAGGAACCACACCGATATGACTGCGCAAACTTTCAATCTCATATTCTCTTACATCATGTCCGAAAACCTTCACTTCTCCTTCCGACGCGTCATAAAACCGAGGGATCATGTTTACGATCGATGATTTTCCAGCCCCTGTTCCGCCGATAATCCCTATCGTCTCTCCCGGCATTGCCCGAAACGAGATGTTGCTCAACGAAGGCGCTCCCGCATTTTTATATGTCAATGACACATTGGAAAATTCCACCGCAGGAATCCTTTTTTCTTCTGTATACAACAAACTTCCCGACTGCATTTCCGGTTTCATCGCCAACACAGCTTCGATCCGTTTTCCGCATGCAGCCGCTTTCGTCACCGTAATGATCAGATTCGCCAGTTTCACAAGCTCCACAAGAATCTGCGACATATAGTTGACAAGAGCCACTACTTCCCCCTGAGTCAGACTCCCCATATTTACACGAACCGCGCCGACATAAATAAGAACTATAATACCCACGTTCACGATAATATACGTCAGTGGATTCATAAGCCCGGAGATACTTCCGACAAATTTTTGTTCCTTTGTCAACATTTGATTGTTTTCTTCAAATTCAGCCTTTTCTTTTTCCTCTTTATTAAAAGCACGAAGCACTCTTACACCGATAAGATTTTCTCTCGTTTTTAGAAGAATTTCATCTAAATATGACTGCACTTTCTTATAAAGAGGCATTGTAATCAGCATGATCCCAAATACAACTACCGACAAAAGAGGAATTACAACAACAAAAACCATTGCCGCTTTGACATCTACCATAAAAGACATTGCCATTGCGCCGAATACAATAAAAGGCGAACGTAAAAAAAGACGAAGGACAAGGTTCACTCCTGCCTGCGCCTGATTTACATCACTTGTCATTCGGGTCACAAGCGTAGAACTGCCGATTTCATCCATTTCCGAAAAACCGAAATGTTGAATATGTTCAAACAGCGCATGCCGCAGTCCTGTTCCAAACCCAGCCGCCGCTTTTGCCGAAAAATATTGAGCTGTAAGAGAACATATCAGCCCGACGATTCCCAATACAATCAAAACAAGACACATTCTTATAATATACGGGCTGTCTTTTTGAGCAATTCCTTTATCGATCACCGCAGCCATAACAAGAGGAACAAGAAGTTCAAAAGATGCCTCCAGCATTTTAAACAGCGGAGCCAATATAGTCTCTTTCTTATAATTTTTTAAATAAATAAAAAGTGATCTCATGTCATTTTCTCCCTGTGCAATATTTCTTTAAGAAGCATTCCCCGCATTTAGGATTTCTTGCTGTACAGATACTTCTTCCAAACGTAATGATCTGAATATTATACAATATCCAATGATCCTTTGGCAGTTCCTTCATCAGATCCTGTTCTATCTTTTCGGGATCAGATTGTTTTGTAAATCCCAGTCTGTTAGAAATCCTTTTCACATGCGTATCCACAACTACGCTGGCATCATGATAGATGTTCCCTCTGATCACATTCGCCGTCTTCCGTCCGACGCCTGCTAAAGAGGTCAGATCTTCCAGACTCCTCGGCACTTCACCGCCAAACTTCTCCCTGATATCTTTCATACAGGCAATGATGTTCTTCGCTTTATTGCGATAAAATCCTGTCGGCTTGATATCCTGCTCCAACTCCTTTAAGTCCGCGTCGGCAAATGCGTCCACAGATGTATATTTTTGAAACAAATCTTTCGTCACAATATTCACTCTGGCATCCGTACACTGAGCGCTCAACATCGTTGCGATCAGCAGCTGCCACGGCGTCTCATAATTCAGATAACAAATATATTCCCGTCCATATTGTTCATCTAAAAGATTCAAAATTTCTTCGGTTCGCTTTTTCATGCAGCTTTTATCTTCTCCTTATTTATAATCCGTCAACTTGCATCTGTATACAACAAAATCAACGTCACTTGTATCGGTTGTAGTCCCTGTTGCAAAAGACCCAAATAGATCCAACCTTTTTACACCATTTGCTTTACAAATTTCCGTAACTTTATCAATCAATTCCGTTATCGGCATAACATTCATCGTCTATCACTCTTCCTTATTCTTCACTTTTGTTATTAACACACTTGGAGTTTTACAATTAATACTTCCTTTTATTTCATACAGATCAGATTCAATGCAATATTTCATTCCCATTGTATCAGAACTTTTTACTCTTTTCTATTAATGTTCCGCACTTCATCGTCATATTTGCAATATTTTATATATCATCAGTTATCGAGGACAGCGCCTGACTAACGAAACTTAACTTGAGCCCAATCCCGGCAGGCTATCCCGCACGCACAGCGCTCCATACCCAAGCAGCGCATTCGGCCATCGCTCGTATCCCGCAAGCTGCTTTGCGCCTTTTCTTAAATAAGCTTTTACTTTTTCTCCATAAAGATATGGATCGTTTCCTCTGACAATTCCCCACTCCATCAAAAGCGCAGCGCTCCCGGTCACAAAAGGAGCAGCAAAAGAAGTTCCGCTAAAAGACTGATATCCGCCTCCCGGGACAGGCGCTGTAACGCGCACTCCAGGTGCGGCAATATCCGGTTTCAGCACGTTCTCACCTTCGTACACCCCCGCCGGACCTCTTCCCGAAAAATCCGCATACGAAAATGTCCGGGCATCATATGCCGCCACGGTAACAGCAAGCGACGCCGTAGATGGAATCGTCAATGTCGACATACTGTTCGGCTGTAAAAACGCTGTCCCCATATTTAATGACGTCTGTGTCGGAAGCCACATTTGATACTCCCCGTCCACAATACGGCCGGGAGTTAAAACAATTTTCCACACGCCGCTTTCTATATACTGTTTTCCGGGAAGAAGCGACAGATAAATCTCCTGTTTCACGCTGTACGGCTTCGGTTCTCCATAATAAATCAAAAGTTCTGTATCTCCGAGTATATACCGCTGAGCTCCCAAAAATTCATAAAACGGTCCTGCCTGCCTTCCCGACGGACTGATCACCGAAACTCCCATCTCGTCAACATACGATTTCCATATTTGAATACTCAGCGCCGGTTCTCTTTGCTGAACGGCAAGTTCTACCGTCTCAGATATCTGCCGCCGCACTTTTCCCGACACATGACCTGCCGACGCCCCCTCATTTCCGCTTCCGATGCAGATTACATTTTTCCACATGTCCGCAATATCGTTCAAAAAACGTTCTACAAGAGAAGTTCCGTCATGAGATCCATATGTGTTGCCAAAACTGATGTTTATCGCCACCGGACGACGAAGTTCTACAGCCTTACGGACAATATAATCTACTCCCCGCATCAGTTCTGTTGTTCTCGGAAAACCGCCTTCTCTGGGGGCTCCCATCTTTACGATGATCAGTTCCGCCTCAGGCGCAGCTCCCCGAAACCTTCTTCCCTCACTTCCCCGGCCATTCCCTGCCGCGATTCCCGCCACCGCTGTTCCATGACCACTGACATCGGATGTTTTCACCATCTGCCGCCTTACCTCTTTGTCCTCTGTTGCTAACGCCGCATCGATCTGCTCCCGTGTATACTCTGTTCCTGCCGAATATCCTGCCGGAGGCCTCCCATTAACAGACTGATCCCAAAGAGACACAATCCGCGTTGTTCCATCCTCATTTCTGAACTCTGCATTTTCATAATCGATCCCACTGTCAACAATTCCGATAAGAGTCCCTTTTCCTCTCAAAGATAACGGCATATCCTGTACAATATCTATGCACGACACCTGCCTGCCTACATCAGTTTGAAAATACAGCTTTTTCGGTTTTTCTATAAATTCCACTTCCGGGAGCTGAGCCAGTTGCCCGATCCGTTCTTCCTCGATGACAATAACCGCATAGCCGTTCAACAGTTCCGTAACCGATCGCGCCGTTTGCCTGACCGCTTCAAGTGTTCCCGAATATTTTACGATCAGTTCCCACACATTTTCTTCTTTATCATATCCAACATCCAGCTCTTCGGAGCGTTCTCTTTCTCCCTGATCGGCATCCAGAGCCAGATTTAAAAGATTTTCCAGTTTTTGACTCATTCATTCTCCTATGACTGCAGCACATTCATTTTTTGCATTATATGTACTTCAGGAAACTTTCAACATAAAAAATCATGATCTTTACCAACCTTTTTATCTCCGGCAAAGACCATGATCTTCTTTTTTCTTTATTACGTCGTCTATTTATTTTCTTTTCTTGATTTTCTTTTCTTTAGTTCCTTTTCTTTAGTTCCTCTGTCCGTTTACTTCCTGTATGCAAACAGCGGAAGTCCGTCCTGCTGCGGAACTTGTACTTCTCCTTGAATAAGCGGTTTCGCATAACGGATAAATTCATCACTTACGTCTGATCCGTCTTTAGTGATCCACCCGGCAGGCACACCTTTTTCACGATTGCAGATTTCATTCACATCTTTTGCCTCGTAACTAAGTTTATATTCTTCACCGTCCGCTCTCACAAAGGCGATCATCTTTCCGCTTTCGCCATGCAAAGCACATTTTACGCCATACGCTCCCGAATCAACCGCCTCCTGCAAATCCGTCGCAGAAAGCATTGCCGAAGAACATCTCTGACTTACGTTCAATTCAACAGAACGAACCTTTACGCCGAGACGGTCTTTTATCAGGTTTTCCAAATATTTTCCTGATCCGGTCAGCATTTTATGCCCGAAAGTATCCACTCCTACCTCGCTTGCAAGTTCACAAATAAACGTTCCTTTGCCATCGTTAATTCCTTCCGAGATACAAACGATCACATTTGACACTTTTTCAAGAGACGCGCTCACATCCTGTATAAACCGTTCTGTATCAAACGCCACTTCCGGCAAATAGATCAGAACCGGATTATCTCCTTCAAATTTTCGTGCCAATGCGCTTGCCGCTGTAAGCCATCCCGCATGACGCCCCATGATCTCGACGATTGTCACTGATTTTTTATTATCATATACCGATGCGTCAACTGCAATCTCCCGCACGGTTGAAGCCACATATTTTGCCGCGCTTCCAAACCCCGGCGTATGATCTGTATTGACAAGGTCGTTATCGATCGTTTTCGGTATACCCAGAAAGCAAATATCGCTTCCGACCATCTCCGCATAACGCGACAGTTTGCTCACTGTATCCATCGAATCATTTCCTCCGATATAAAAGAAATAACCGATGTCATATTCCTTAAATCTTTCAAATAATTTCGGATATACTTCGTCGTTTAGATCTTTCGGTAATTTATATCTGCAAGAGCCAAGATATGAACCGGGCGTTGTCTTTACTAATTCCAGTTCTCCCGAGCGCTTCAATTCTTCCATATCCATGACCCGGCCTTCGGCAAACCCTTCGATTCCGTTAATCATGCCGAACACTGCACCAAAAGAATCTTTTCTGTTCAACGCTTCATTGACAACTCCGTATAAGCTTGCGTTGATAACTGCCGTCGGTCCGCCCGACTGTCCTACGATCACATTTTTTTTCATCTCTTCCTCCTTATTTTAATCACCGAAAGTTCAAAAATCACATTCCGGGATTGTAAGCATCTGCCAAGATTTCGGATAATCCCGGCCTTTAGCTTTTCGCTATTATAAAAACACTTTTACTATATATGAAAAAATTGAATTTTACAATATAGAATAACTAATGTATACTACACCTTAGACAACATGACAGATAAAATCAGGAGGTATGATATGAAATACATTTCATTTGCAATTCCTTGTTATAACTCAGAAGCCTATATGGAAAAAGCGATCAACTCAATCCTTATCGGAGGAGAAGATGTCGAAATTCTTATCGTCAACGATGGTTCAAAAGACGGAACGCAGGAAATCGCCGAACGGTACGAAGCTCAATATCCGACGATCGTCAAGGCGATCCAAAAAGAAAACGGAGGACACGGCGATGCAGTCAACTGCGGACTTTCTCATGCCACAGGAAAATATTTTAAAGTAGTAGACAGCGACGACTGGGTTGACGAAAGCTCTCTGTTTAAAATTCTTGAAACAGTAAAAACATTTGTGAAAGAAGACACACTTGTCGATATGGTAATCTCAAACTATGTTTACGAAAAAGTCGGCATGGAACATAAAAAAGTGATCCGCTATGACAATGTGCTTCCCGAAAATACGATTTTTCACTGGGATGAGATCGGACATTTCCGGCTCGACCAATATATTTTGATGCACTCCGTTCTTTATCGGACAGAGATGCTGAAACTGTGCCAGTTAAAATTACCGAAGCACACTTTTTATGTTGATAATATTTACGTGTATTATCCGCTTCCGCATGTACGCACCCTTTATTACCTGAATGTCGATTTCTACCGCTATTTTATCGGGCGGGAAGATCAGTCCGTCAACGAAAAAATCATGATCGGAAGGATAGATCAGCAATTATTTGTAACCAAGACAATGATCTCCATGTATGAACTGCGGATGATCTCAAGTAAAAAACTGCGAAAATATATGGTTAATTATCTTGCGATCATGATGACTGTTTCATCCATTTTATGTATCCGCTCTAAAAAACCGGAGAACTTAACTAAAAAGAAAGAACTGTGGAGCTACTTAAAACGAAAAGATTACAAAACTTATATGAAGATCCGCTACGGTATACTCGGACAGACGATGAATCTCCCGGGAAGATCCGGACGTAAAGTATCTTCTCTTGCATACAGCGTTGCAAGACGCCTGATCGGATTTAACTAACTTAAAAAACGGTGCATCGGAAGCTTTTCCATGTACCGTTTTCTTAATTTTCAATTTTTTGTAACAGTTCAGCCATACAGTGTACGGGAAGCACAAAACATGTCTGCATGTTTTTGCTAACGGACATCTGTATGCGCTAAGCGCCCATTTATGAGTAAAACAGTGGCGTCAGCCACAATAAGCACGTGGTGCGGTTTTGCGAATGGCGCGTGCTGAATTGTTACAATTTTTTCATTTTTTCATTTTTTTTAAAAAAACACTTGATTTTTTTTTAGAGTCTGATATAATAACCATGTTGCTTACGGGAAACAACAAAAAACAACACAAAACGGTACAATGCGGAATGGTGTAATTGGCAGCACAGCAGACTCTGACTCTGTTAGTAGGGGTTCAAGTCCCTTTTCCGTAGCTTGGAATTTGTAGTAAACAAATTCCTTATTTTATCGGAGTGTGGCTCAGCTTGGTAGAGCGCTACGTTCGGGACGTAGAGGCCGCAGGTTCGAATCCTGTCACTCCGATTCATCCTCCATTTTATGGAGGATTTTTTATTTTTCATAATGTAAAAGCTGATTGAATTTCGTTAAGGTTATCCGATGCATGTCAGATTCTTAAATTGGAAGCTGCATGTTTGGATAATCTTTTTTATTTACTTTTTTACTAAGATAATTGTAACAAAATGAAAGAATTCGGCACTAACTGGCAGAAGGAGGTTGAAAGCACAAGTGATCGAAGAAATATACGAGATGTATTCAAGAAAAGTCTTTTTGTTTTTATTGAGCAAGACGAATAATGAAGATATTGCAGAAGAACTTACTCAAGAAACTTTCTTTCAAGCTGTCCAATGCATCGATCGGTTTAAGGGGAATAGTTCCATATTAACCTGGTTATGCGGAATCGCGAAAAATGTTTGGTTGAAAGATTTAAGAAAACGTCAAGAAATCTTATCTACAAATGATCATATTCAGGAAATAGCGGATGAAAAAGAAGTAAACGTTCAATGGGAACAAAAAGAAATCTTACAGTTGATACACAACATGAATGAACCGATACGAGAGGTCATGTATCTAAGATTGGTCAGCAACTTGTCTTTTGCCGAAATCGGAGAAATAATCGGCAAAACAGAAAATTGGACAAGAGTAACTTTTTTTAGAGGAAAACAAAAAATTGTAAAGGAGATTTTAAAAGATGAATAAAAGACTTCCATGCTACATCGTTTCCGACCTGTTACCACTATATCAAGATGATATATTATCGGAACAAACGAAAAAAGATATTGATAAACATTTAACCGAGTGCAGAGAGTGCCAAAAAAAGATGGCCGCAATGAAAACACAGCTAGACATTCAAAACACCAACGTTGACCTAAAGATCAATCCATTAAAAAAGGTAAGATTTTATCAAAAAATACTGACAGTCTTGGGAGCGGTTATAGCATTCATTTTAGGTGCATGCATTCCGATCGCTATATTAGGGTTTACTGTTCTTGAACGAGGAGAAATAGCCGCTTATCAAATCGAGAGAGTAAAAGGCCTTTGGTATGTACTCACTTCATGGAGCTGCGCTTCGGGAATTGTAGTATGCGTAATTTATTTTTTGCTCATACTGCTTATCAAAAAAATAATCAAAAAAAAGGGAAAGTAAAAATTATCTCAGTTTTTCCGGACATAAAAATACCCCCATATCGGACTTTTATACATCATTGTCCTATATGGGGGGCATCATATCAGTCAAAGCGGCAGCCTTAAAATCTGTCAACAAAGAAGCTACTTCCACTCCCCGTCAAATACAACTTCCGCAGGGCCTGTCATATATACCGTATTCTTTTCTCTGTCCCACTTGATCTGCAAATCTCCGCCAAGCAGTTTTACTGTCACCTCATCTTCCGTCAATCCGTTCAACGCACAGGCAACGGCGACTGCGCATGCTCCGGTTCCGCACGCCAGCGTCTCTCCCGATCCCCGCTCCCACACGCGCATCTGCGCCGTATGACGGTCAAGAACATTTACAAACTCCGTATTCACCCTCTTTGGAAACCTTTCATGATTTTCAAATTTTACTCCGACTGTTTCAAGCGGAAATTCTTTTACATCTTGATCTATAAATACGACTGCATGAGGATTTCCCATAGAAACACATGTCATCCTATATTCCTGTCCATCCACGGTAATCGGTTCATCTATCACTTCTTCCTTTTCCGAAACAACAGGCACTTCTTCCGGACGCAGCATCGGTTTTCCCATATCAACTTTGACAAGGACAACTTTCCCGTCTTCTACAGTCATATCAAGATATTTGATACCTGCCAATGTCTCTACAGAAATACTTGTTTTATCTGTTAAGCCGTAATCATATACATATTTCGCCACGCAGCGAATCCCGTTTCCGCACATTTCTCCACGAGAACCGTCCGCATTATACATCTCCATTTCAAAATCGGCTTTATCAGATGGATTGATCATAATAAGCCCGTCCGAACCGACTCCGTAATGCCGATCACTGATCTTCTTTGCCAGTTCCGATGGATTTTCTATCGTTTCCTGCAAACAGTTCACATAAACATAATCATTTCCTATGCCCTGCATTTTTGTAAATTTCATAGGTTTTCTCCTTTTCTCTCGCGTTCCTCTTTTTTTCTTCAAATCCAGTCCGACTCTTCTGCCGGTCTTCTTTTCGTCTTTTCAATACTCATTTCATCTCTAATTAAAATAGACAAGTTCTTCTATCGGTTCTGCCGCCTCGATATGTTCCGCTTCGAGAACAGGCCCTTCTCCGCGATAAACCGATACATTCGCAAACCGTACTTTCGCCCGTACTTTTACCCATTGTCCTGCTTTTAATTTCGGAGCGTACGCACTTCTGCATACATATCCCAGAAATGTCGTATCATCCGCACAACATGTCATCGCCATCCGCCCCGGAAGAAACACTTTTGACGGAAATCCGGAAGGTTTCAACACCTTCGCTGTGATTTCAATAACTTTTCCACGATATCGGGCGGGATTTTCCATCATATCCACATACCAGATACCATAATCTTCTCTCGGAATCTCGATTACAGGCGCATCCAGATCATACGGCACGTCATCTTCAAAAATATTTTCCACTTCTCCTTGTTCATCTTCAAATATAACTTCCGCCTGAGGGCTGACTACTTTGACGCTTCTCCTGTATCCCGCCAGAGGCTTAATATCTTCACAGCGGTTAAAAAGAACCATCTCGGCGCCTCTTACCATTTCTACAAAGAGCGGTTTTAAATTAGTCAGATATGTCTGAAATGTGCTTGCGTCCACTGTTGTGATCTTCTGCTCGATCCCCCAGCCCTTAGGAAGCTTCATATTTTCAAAATCACTGACCTTCCACATTCCGTTATATTCAATGACAACTCGATCAGGCTCGTGCTTTCGATCTAATTCCGCCAAATACTCCTCTGTCAGTTCTTCTCTGTCTTCCAGCCGCTCTATTACAACGCCGTATCTTAACATTTCCATCGCATCATACTCATCTTCTCCATCTTCGCAAAGAATGAGCAATGTTTTTCCATCGATCTGAAAATAATCCTGCTTCAATGTAAATTTTAAAAATCCGGTCTTTCCACTGTCTAAAAATCCCGTCATCAAATAAACCATTACATCCGGTTCATTCATGTTTTATTTTTCCCTCCTTATTTTTTCATTCCATATTTTCCGGTTCTCGCTCTTTCATTCGTTTCCTTTGTATGTTCGCCGATTAAAGGCCGAACAGTTTTTCCAGTTTTTCTTCATTTATCTTTGCTCCGATCACACAAATACGTCCCGTGTATTCCGGCGCTCCGGTACGCACTTCATATTCTCCCGGAACCATGTCAAAGTAGATCCATGTTCCGTCTTCTCCTTTGACCATTCCTTTTGCTCGAAGGATATCGCCATACTCTTCTTCATTTTCAAGGCTCTTTAAAATCTCCCCGACCTGTTCTTCCGAATACACATGGATCGTCTCACGCCCCCAGCTCGTAAACACTTCGTCTGCATGGTGGTGACCGGCATGATCATGACCACATCCACAGTCATGATGATGGTGGTCGTGGTGAGGCCCGTCCTCTCCGTTGTCATGATGATGGTGGTCGTGGTGATGCTCGCACTCTCCGTGGTCATGATGGTGATGCTCGTGATGATGCTCGCACTCTCCGTGATCATGATGGTGATGTTCGTGATGATGCTCGCACTCTCCGTGGTCATGATGGTGATGTTCGTGATGATGCTCATCCTCTCCATGGTCATGATGATGCGCTCCGTGGTGATGACCGCACTCCGGGCAGACAACCTCCGCAAGGAGTTCCTCCTCCATTGATCTGACGGATTCCATCGTTTCCAAAATTTTACTTCCCGCAAGTTGTTCCAAAGGTGTAGTAATAAACGGCGCCTTCGGATTCAATTCTCTTAAAATAGCAATACTTTCTTCGATCTTTTCCGGTTTTGCCTTATCTGTCCTGCTCAAAATAACCGCGCCCGCATATTCTATCTGATTACTGAAAAATTCACCGAAATTTTTTCTGTAAATTCTGCATTTCGTCACATCCACAACAGTCGTAAAACTATTTAACTTAGCGTCGATCTCACTTTGTACGTCTTGAACCGCCTTTATGACGTCTGATAATTTTCCGACCCCCGACGGTTCTATCAAAATACGATCCGGATGATAAGTATCCACAACTTCTCTCAAAGATTTGCCGAAATCTCCGACAAGAGAACAACAGATACAACCCGAATTCATTTCCCTGATCTCGATTCCTGATTCTTTTAAAAATCCGCCGTCAATCCCGATCTCTCCAAACTCATTTTCGATAAGAACAACCTGTTCTCCCGCAAACGCCTCCGAAAGCAGTTTTTTAATAAGCGTTGTTTTTCCAGCTCCTAAAAAGCCCGAAATAATATCAATCTTTGTCATTTCAAACAACCTCCCATATTATATTCAATCCATATCCAGCTCAATAGGACAATGATCCGATCCCATCACATCTGTCAAAATCTTCGCATCTTTCAGACGCTCTTTCAAACTTTCCGAAACACAGAAATAATCGATCCGCCATCCGGCATTTTTTGCTCTTGCGCTGAAGCGATACGACCACCAGGAATAAATTCCTTCCCGATCGGGATAAAAATACCGAAACGTATCAATAAATCCCGCGTCAAGAAGTTCGGTAAACTTTCCTCTCTCCTCATCTGTAAATCCGGCATTTTTTCGATTTGTCTTTGGATTCTTCAGATCAATTTCCTTGTGCGCCACATTCATATCTCCGGTTACGATGACCGGCTTTTTTTCTTCCAGTTTTTTCAGGTACATACGAAAATCATCTTCCCATCTCATGCGGTAATCAAGTCTCGCCAATTCATTTTGCGAATTGGGCGTATATACCGTAACAAAGTAGAAATCTTCAAATTCGCATGTGATCACTCTGCCTTCCTGATCATGTTCTTCGATTCCGATACCGTAAGTTACAGACAACGATTCCTTTTTCGTAAACACCGCCGTTCCCGAATATCCTTTTTTCACCGCATAATTCCAATACTGATGATATCCCGGCAAATCGAGTTCCAACTGCCCTTCTTGCATCTTTGATTCCTGTATGCAGAAAATATCCGCATCTGCCTCAGTGAAAAAATCCAAAAAACCTTTTTGCACACACGCTCTTATTCCATTTACATTCCACGAAACAAATTTCATTATCATCCACCTCTCTCACATAATATTAATATCACTCTGATAGAACCTGTTTCCGGGTAAAGCATAAAAGGACAGATGCTTTCACTACCTGTCCCTCTCTTCTCATTCATACCGTACTTCTCTCAAAAAAAGTCCGCCTGCCGGAGCCAGAAACCCCGCTTTTGATCTGTCTCCTGTCAAAAGCGCCTCTTTCACACTTTCGGCGGTACGTTCCCGCATCCCGACTTCAAGTAAAGTTCCTGTCAATATTCTCACCATATGATACAAAAATCCCGTTCCGTCATATCGAATGACAATACAGTTTCCATTCCCGATCTGATCGGATTTTCCGCACGGCAAAAAGTCTTTTCTTTCATCTCTGATCATGATCGAGTAAATCGTACGTCTGACAGATCTGTTATCTTTTTTATCCGTATACCCCGCAAAAAAATGTGTGCCTGTCAAATATCCGGCCGCCTCCCTCATCCTTGCAAGATCCGGTTCTCCCGGAAAATGACCGCTGTACTTCCGTGTAAATACATCTTGTTTGATCCCCGTATCGATCCGATATTCATAAACTTTCCCTACCGCACTTTTCCGGGCATGAAATCCGTTCTTCACAAGCTCCACATCAAGGATGCGTATATCAGGCGGAAGACACCCGTTCATTTTTTCCGTAAACAAAGCCGTATCCACTTTTCCCGGCAAAACAACGCTCGCAGTCTGGCCGCTTGCATGAACTCCGGCATCGGTTCTCCCGGAGCCGTCGATCTGCACCTGATATCCTATGCAGTTTTCCAGCGTCTCTTCCAAAATCCCCTGTATCGTCCGATCTGTATCTGACTGCCTCTGCCAGCCTTGATAGTTTGTCCCGTCATAGGCAATCGTCAATTTATATGTTCTCATAATTTTATCTACTGCAAAAACTTCTTAAGCTCGTCCATAAATGTGCCCGCATCTTTAAACTCTCTGTACACAGAGGCAAAACGTACATATGCTACCGGATCAAGCTCTTTTAGTTTTTCCATAACGATTTCCCCGATCTCACTGCTCGGGATTTCTTTCTCCTCACGATTAAAAATCTCAAGTTCGACCGCATCGATCGTTTTCTGGATTGCTTCTGCGGGAACAGGGCGTTTATAACATGCGCTCAATACACCTTGTTCAATCTTAGACCGTTCATACTGCTCTCTGTTATTATCTTTTTTTATAACAATGAGCGGAATCGTCTCTACTTTTTCGTATGTCGTAAATCTTCTGCCGCATTCATCACACGAACGTCTTCTTCTGATCGAGTTTTTATCTTCTGCAGGACGAGAATCAATCACTCTCGTATCCGGATTTCCACAATATGGACATCTCATGAGCATTTCCGCCTTTCTCTTTCCATTTTCTATATGCGCAATTATTATACCACACGCTTTAAAATTTTTGCAAAAATTTTTCTTCTTTAATCTCCACAAGCACGATATCCGGACCGATCTTTTTTATGCAGGAAAAGGGAATCACATATTCACAATCTGTCCCGAAAAATCCGCATATTTTCCCCGGTCCGGGTATTACGATCGCCTCGATTTCTCCTGTGCATATGTTGATCTCCACATCTGCGATACAGCCGAGACGCCTTCCGCTGCATACATTGATCACTTCTTTTTCCTTCAGTTCACAAATCCGCATACCGCCTCACCGCCATTTTACGCTCTTCTTAATTTATTATATGAACGAACAGTTCCGCCATGCACAAAGCCGCAATCCATTTCTCTTTCTTTTTTCCAGTTTATGCGATACAATAACATCAGTAAAACAAATAAAAATATATTTATATAAAATGAAAGGATTTCACACATGAAAGAAATGATCTTATTATTTAATCCACCGGCAAAAGAACAACTGCTGAAAATCCGTTCCGCCCTGCTGCCTCTGCATATCCGCATACAGCTTATCAAACCGGAACAGTACAATCAGCCGCTCGGATATCTTGCCGGCATGAAAGATATCTCTCCTGTCGAAGAAAATTACGCCGGAGAGGAACTTCCGGATACAATGTTTCTCTTCTCTTCTTTAAGCAGCAGCCGTCTCGATCAGGTTCTGGCAGCCCTTCGCAAAAGCGGAGCCGGCCCGTTCCCGTATAAAGCCGTCCTGACTGCAACTAACAGCAAATGGAATGCTCTTGACTGCTTCAACGAGATTCGTCGCGAACATGAAGCGCTCCATCCTTAAAACACTTTTTTCAAACCAATCAGGCAGACTGCCGATATTGTTATAACTTTAGAGGGGGACTATCATTATGTGGAAACAAAAAACATTAAAAAAATCTTCTAAATCATGCATGAAACCGGCGTATACAAGGATGGTTTCCGTCTGTTTCATTATCTCTTTGCTTACGACAGCATACCCTGTTTCCACAACATTTTTAAATCTGCAGAAACTTTCCGGTCCTGCCTATACAGACGCCGCATTTTCTCTTAGCATTACGAATTCCGAAGCGTTTGCCGAAACACTCGGTCTGATCTTAGGCGGGAACGCTTTTCCAAAACTTTTACAAAATACTGTATTTCATGTATTTTCTTTTGTGATCGATCTATGTTCCGCCGGCATATCCATATTTTTTAATGTCCTTAGAACAGTCAATGCATTTTTTACAGAACCGTTAGGCACATCTTTTGTATTTCTTATAATAGGACTGTGTATAACATTTCTCTATCAACTGTTTGTGAACTATGTGCTTATCATCGGAGAAATGCGGTTTTTTCTTGAAGTACGCAAATACAAAAGAACTTCTATCTCAAAGATTTTCTTCTTATATAAACTTCGGTGTATAGCCGCCCCTGTGTGGGTCATGTTCTGCAGATCTGTATTTCAGTTTCTTTGGAATTTCACGATCGCAGGAGGAATCATAAAACATTACGAATATGCCATGATCCCGTACATACTCGCCGAAAATCCAAAAATAAGCCGAAAAGACGCCTTCTTTTTATCCAAACAGCTCATGAATAAAAACAAATGGCGTGTGTTTCTGCTGGACTGCTCTTTCTTAGGATGGAAGATCTTATCAATCTTAACACTCGGTATTCTTGACTTCATATTTGTCAATCCATATATTACGGGATGTAAGGCTGAACTTTATGCGTCGCTTCGCAGAGACTATGTCCTCTCGCGGTCGCCGCGCTATGAAATGCTAAGCGATTCTTATTTGGAACATGTTCCTTCCGAAGACGAACTTCTTATCAGCAAAGCTCTTTATGACGATTCCCAGGGACCGTATACGAAGACTTCCTATTTTGAACCGGAACAATACCCTGTCTTTCTCTTCTCCGTTCAGCCAAAGACAGTAAAACCTTCCGCCCGTGTATTTCGGAATTACGATATTTTGTCCTGCATCTTCCTCTTTCATGCCGCATCCTGTTTCGGATGGATCATGGAAATGCTCATACACCTTATGCGCGACGGAACTGTGGCCGACATCCATCTGCTGTTCGGCCCGTGGCTGCCCCTTTACGGCATTTACGGAATCATTATTCTGAAAGCATCAAAACGCCTGCTCAAAAAACCGATTTTTGTATTTTTCCTGAATTTCATTGTGTTTTCATTCCTGCAATATATTTTCAGTTTTACGGTTGAACTTTTTTCAGGATACAAACTTTGGGATTTCAGCGAATTCTTTCTGAACATTAACGGCAGAATTTATCTCGGAGGATCTGCCGCATTTGCGTTACTCGGATGTGCGTTTATTTACTACCTCGCCCCGAACTGGACAAATTATTTTTCAAAATTATCAAAAAAGACACAAACCGTTTTCTGCGTAATCTTAAATTCTTTATTTATTACGGATGTCATTTTAACTTTGATCTTTTCATACTAAGTTGTTAAAAATAGTTTTATCTTCCTAAAGCAACTTTTTAAATTTGTGGTTGATTTCCATGAATTGATGGTGTAATATATGCATATACTTAATGTAGTTTCAAAAACTACATGTTGCGTTTAACTAATTCGGAGGTGCATATTATTATGGGAAATACTCATGCCATTGCTAAAAAATCAACCTTTATAAAAAAACATCCTACGCTTCATATACAAAATTACGCAGGGAACAGCTATTCTGCCGCCGGTTATAAAAAAACCGGTTATAATTCCGGGAAATCCGCCTCTTTGAATGAACTTCGGGGGAAATTTTATATAAAGGAGCCCGGCAGCGCCATCACTCATTTTATCGGAATGATCATGGGGCTTATCGCCGCTTTCCCTCTGCTTATAAAAGCCGCGGCGCAGCCTGATCCGGTTTACCTGATCTCCATGTCCGTTTATGCCGCAAGTCTGATCTTATTATATGCGGCAAGCACAACTTACCACACATTTGACATTTCCGAAAAGGGAAACACTGTCTTAAAAAAGATCGACCATATGATGATCTCCGTCCTGATAGCAGGAAGTTACACGCCTGTCTGCTTACTTGTCTTAGAAGGCCGTATGCGGATCATTTTACTTGCTGTTGTATGGACTCTCGCATTGACAGGTATACTGATCAAAGCTTTTTGGGTATTTTGTCCGAAATGGGTTTCTTCCGTTCTTTATATCGGAATGGGATGGACGTGTGTCCTTGCATTTGCACAGATTTTCCGCAATATGCCTTTGGCCGCTTTCGGATGGCTGCTTGCAGGAGGTATTATCTACACAGTCGGCGGTATTATTTATGCATTGAAAGTACCGATTTTCAATAACAAACATAAAAACTTCGGAAGCCACGAGATCTTCCACCTCTTCGTTATGGGCGGAAGCATCTGCCACTTCATTGTAATGTACGGATACCTGCTTCCGTAAAAAATTAAAAAATCAACAGACATCTCATCTCTGATTTGACGTCTGTTGATTTTTTCTGTATGACCGGCTCTTAGAATCGTCTTATCTGCACACGATCAGCCGTTCATTTTCTTTATATCCGTCTACTGTTTCTTCCGTCAGTATCACACTGCCGGAAAAGGGAGCAAACGTCACGGCGCTTATATTGCCGAACTTTGTACTGTCGGCAAGAATATACGACTTTTGACACTGTTGTACCGCCGTTTGTTTCACCTGCGCTTCTCCTACGTCCGGAGTCGTAAACCCTTCCTCTTTCGTAATACCGTTTGTTCCGAAAAATCCTTTTGTGAAATGATATTTTCTTAAAAGTTCTATTGCCTGCGCTCCGACAACAGCCTCAGTCGAACTTTTCAATTCACCCCCTATAAGTAAAACACGATTTCCCTGAGCCGCCAGACGCTGCGCGTGTGCGACTGCGTTCGTTACAAACGCCGCCCGTTTCTCTGCCAAAAATTCTACCATATAGCCGACTGACGTTCCCGCATCAAGATAAACAAAATCATTGTCTCCGATCATATCTGCCGCATATTGTGCGATTTTGATCTTTTCCTCTTTCCTGACGTTCACTTTTTGTGCCACTGTCGGTTCTTTCATCTCATAAGTATGCTCGGCAGCAACCGCTCCGCCAAACACTTTCGTCAGCTTCCCCGCCTTATCAAGCGCAGTAATATCCCTCCTTGCCGTGGATTCCGAAATTCCGAGATCTTCTGTAATTTCAGCTACTGTAATACTTTTCTTTACTTTCAGCCGTTCTAATATCCGTTCAAACCTTTGCTCTGTTAACATAATGCCCTCTGTGCATATAATAAACTATACTATATGTTCTTTCTCTTTTTCCAATACGAGGGTCATCTTTCAATCTATATTTTTTGATGACCCTCGTATTTACTATTTGACACTATTCTATCATTTTTTCACTTTATATGCTTCACTTTTTTTTGCTTTTTCTTATTTTTCTGTTTCCCGCTGAGGACAAACAGTTTTTTATTCTTTATATTTTTATACTTTTTAAGCTTTCTTTTTCAATACTCCGAGCAGCAATGCCGACACAACTGTTCCCGCAACAAGCGCGATCAGATATTGAAGCGGATTTCCTACAACCGGGAATACGAAGATTCCGCCGTGCGGCGCCATCAGCGTACAGTTAAACGCCATGGAAAGCGCTCCTGCAACCGCCGATCCTGCGATACAGGCCGGGAGCACATGAAGGGGATCAGATGCAGCGAACGGGATCGCTCCTTCTGTAATGAAAGCAAGACCCATAATAAAGTTTGTCGGACCTGCGTCTCTTTGTTCTTTTGTAAATTTGTTTTTAAAGAGCATTGTCGCAAGCGCGATCGCGCACGGCGCCGTCATTCCTCCGACCATAACCGCCGCCATAATGTCATAATTTCCCGCCGCGATAGACGCAGTGCCGAACACATATGCCGCCTTATTAAACGGACCTCCCATATCGATCGACATCATTCCTCCGACGATCATTCCGAGAAGGATCTTGCTCGTTCCGCTCATGCTGGAAAGTCCCGCATTCAAAGCGGTGTTGATGCCTCCCATAACCGGTTCGACCGCAAACGTCATCAGTAATCCCATGATCAAAATACCAAATACCGGATACAATAATACAGGCGCGATTTTCTCGACTGCTTCGGGCAGCTTGCCGCACACTTTTTTCAGACCTACGATAATGTATCCTGCTGCAAATCCTGCTACAAGCGCTCCTAAGAATCCTGATTTTCCGCCTGCTGCGATCATTCCGCCTACAAATCCGACTGCAAGCGCCGGACGATCTCCGATCGCCATCGCGATGTAGCCTGCAAGCACCGGAAGCATAAATCCAAACGCAACTCCTCCGATCTGTTTAAACAAAGCCGCAGCCGGCGTGATCGTACCAAAAGCCGCTCTTTCATCCGCCGGAAGAGAATTAAGGTCGATACTTAAACCGTCGATCAAAAATGCGATCGCGATCAGGATTCCTCCTCCTACTACAAACGGAAGCATATGAGAAACGCCGTTCATAAGCTGTGTATAAATTTTATGTCCGATTCCTCCTGATTTTCCTGACGAAGACACCGCTGTCGAAGAGGACGTTTCGTTTCCGCTGTGATATACAGGAACGTTGCCGGACATTGCCTGATCGATAAGCTGAGGCGCTTTACTGATTCCGTCTGATACCTGACAGATGATCACTTTCTTTCCGTCAAAACGATCCATCGGAACTTGCGCGTCTGCCGCTACAATAATACAGTCCGCTTCTTTGATCTCTTTCTCTGTAAGAACGTTTTTCGCTCCGCCCGAGCCTCTCGTCTCGATCTTCACGAAACAATCTTTTTCCTTCGCCGCTTTCTCAATACCTTCCGCCGCCATATAAGTATGGGCAATTCCTGTCGGACAGGACGTTACGGCAAGAATTTTAAATCCGTTTGCAGAAGCTTCGTTCATATCTGCAAGACGCTCGTCAATATCGCCCTGCTCCGCATCTGCCTTATCGATAATATCAAGAAATTCATCGGCGCTTTTTGCATTTCTCAGCGCATCGGCAAATACTTCATCCATCATCAGTACCGACAGCTTGCTCAACACGTCCAAATGTACGTTATCTTTCGTATTCGGCGCTGCGATCAAAAACATCAGCGTAACCGGCTGTCCGTCCAATGCGTCGAATTCTACTCCGTCTTTTACTACCATTGCCGCAAGACCCGGTTTCGTTACCGCATCACATTTTCCATGAGGAATGGCAATTCCTTCTCCGATTCCTGTGGTGCTTTCTTCTTCTCTTGCGTATACTTGTTCTCTGTATGCTTCACGGTCGTTGATCTTTCCGCTTGCAACCATAAGATCAATAATCCTGTCAAGCGCTTCACTTTTCGTTTTCGGAGTCTCGTTTAACGAAATACTCCTTTTATCAAGCAGATCTGTGATCCTCATTCCCAAAACCTCCTGTTCATCTTCGTTTTCTTCCGTTTATTTTTTTGCTTATTTGCTTCTGTTTATTTATGTTTGATTCTGTTTGCTTATGTTTGGCTCTGTTTGTTTCTTTCTAACTCTGTTTGTTTCTATTTATTACTGTTTACTTCTGTTTGTTTCTGTTTACTTTTCTTTTCTGCTTACATCTTTACTGTACATAGTTCGTTTTTATTCATTTTGAAACCTTTTCGTACAGATCCATGATTTCTTCTTTTGTTGCAAGATATTCAGAAAATGCACTTGCACTTCCTGCGGATACCCCCATATAAAATGCGTGTCTGTAATCTTTCTTCTCGATCCATCCTGCCGTAAATCCGGCAACCATGGAGTCGCCTGCACCTACTGCATTTACCAAAGTTCCTTTTGGCGCCGGAGCTTCATACACACTGCCGTCTTCCGCTACGAGTACCGCGCCTTCACCTGCCATAGAGATCAGAACGTTTCTCGCGCCCTGCTTTTGAAGTTTTTTCCCGTAAGGAATCACCTCTTCTCTTGTCGTCAGTTTGACATCGAACAATTCTCCCAGTTCATGATTATTCGGCTTGATCAAAAACGGCTTGTATTTTAATACATTAATAAGCAAATCTTTTGTAGCGTCTACAATAAACGTTACATTTTTATGCTGAAGCCGTTCCATGATCGTACTGTACATGTCCGCCGGCATCGACGCCGGAATGCTTCCCGCAAGAACAAGAATATCTCCCTCTCCCAAAATATCCAGTTTCCTCAATAGTTCTTCGATCTTCTCTTCGCTTATTTCCGGCCCTGAACCGTTAATTTCCGTACCGTCAATATTTTTCAGTTTCAGATTGATCCGTGAAATCCCACTGTCGATCTTAATAAAATCAGAACGGATTCCCATCGCTTCTACTTCTCTGATAATCTCTTCTCCCGTAAATCCTGCCGCAAATCCAAACGCTGTACTGTCAATTCCGAGATTCATTAAAATTGTCGATACATTGATTCCCTTTCCTCCGGGAAGGATCAATTCCGAATCCGTCCGGTTCGTAAGTCCAAGCTGAAAATCATTTACAGAAACGATATAATCCAAGGACGGATTAAATGTAACTGTATAGATCATCTCCATTCCTCCTTTTCTTTTTGCGTCTTTTTGTTTTCTTGATGTCATTATATAATCATATTCAGTCAAATTCAATCATAATAATTCACATAGTTTTCATTTTATTTTCGTTGAATTTGCACAAATATAATCTTTTTTGACTTATTTTGACCGAATTAAATATAATAACCGGACAGAACACAAATATTTATCTGCATTCTGCCCGGTTATTTATAGTTATTTGTATTCATTTATATCTGAGCAAACAGATCTCTGTCGCGTCAGACATCCTGCTTGTCCCATGACATGTCTATCTCAGACGATCCGAAATTTTTCTCGATCAAACCGCAATACTCTTTATACTCTTCCTCTTCGGAAAAGTTTTCTTTTAAAGCGTCCCGAACCCCTTTATAATACCACTCCAACGCCGCTTTGCTTTTCATCCGAAAACGCTCCCATAACTTCTCTCCTACAACCGGATAATCTCTGTCGATATCCCGCATATTTGAGAGCTTATCTGCAAGACCGATCAACTGTACTTCTCTTTGTGCGTCTTTTAATCTGGCGATCGTCGCGCTCTTGCGTTCTTTCCAGCTAAGCGTCTTATCCTCACTTTCCTGTGCTACAAGCTCTGCAACTCTGTCTCCGAAACGGAGCTTCAAAACGTCTTTTGTAATCCCCCTGCAGTCTTCAATCGTATCATGCAGCACCGCCGCACATATCACTTCTTCATCATCTGTCATTGCCGATACAATCTCTGACACCTCTATCGGATGAACAATATAAGGTTTCTTCGTACCTTTTCTCAACTGTCCCTCGTGTGCCTTTGCCGCAAATTCGATCGCCTCATTTATCATACCGCATCCTCCGCTTTCTTAATTTTCGCACAATTCACTTTTCTCGATAAATTTATTTATAAATTTTAGCACAACCGTAATCTAAGTACAAGACAATTACGACGTTCAGCTTTTCCTCATTTGCGCCTCTTAATTTTTCCTGATATACTGTTCTCTGACAATCAATTATTTTGAAAGGTACGAAAACAATGAAGAAAAAATATGTCCTTATCACCGGATCTTCCAGAGGAATAGGGCGCGCCTGCGCCGTCGCCTTTGCCAAAAACGGTTATCATGTATTTATAAATTGTAAAAACTCAGTCGAACAACTGGCTGAAACCGAACATGAAATTCTTGCTTCCGGCGGCGGCTGCACAGCTCTCCCCGGCGATGTAAGCGATCCCGACGTTGTCCGCAGCATATTTTGCAAAATAAAAAAAGTCTGCCAAGGCGTTGATGTCCTCGTCAACAATGCCGGAATTTCCCATTTCGGCTTATTAAGCGATCTTTCCGACTCGGAATGGAAAAATCTGATCGACACAAACCTTTCTTCTGCATTTTACTGCTGCAGAGAAGCTATCCCTCATATGGTATCTGAAAAATGCGGGAAAATCATCAATATTTCTTCCATGTGGGGAACGGCGGGCGCTTCCTGTGAAGCCGCTTATTCTGCTTCCAAATCAGGACTCCACGGCCTGACAAAAGCTTTGGCAAAAGAGCTTGCGCCAAGCGGCATTTCGGTAAACGCCGTTGCCTGCGGCGTCATTGACACAGATATGAACTCCCGCTTAAATGAAGAAGAAAAAAATATGCTTTGCGAAGAAATTCCCGCCGGCAGATTCGGAACTTGTGAAGAAGTTGCAAGGACAGTCCTTGCCCTTGCCGAAAGTCCCGCCTATCTCACCGCACAGATTATAGGCATTGACGGCGGATTTTTATAAACAAAGCACAAAATGGATCAATCCCGAAAGTACCAAAAGGCACATTCCGGGATTGATCCATTTTGTAACATTACTTATCTGAGCGCATATTTTATATAGATCAGATAAAAAATTCAGGAGGATATTACTTTGCCGTACTCAATCATGCTTGACGCCGGACATGGGGGTTGTAGATAACGCAAGTGATGAAAACAACGAAAATACAAGGAGAAAGGCAACTGTTGTACCTATTAAAATAGAATATGTGTGAGAGGACAAGCCTTTTAATAATGTAGACGTTCAGAAATGAGCGTCTATTTTTATACCCAAAATGAAAGGAGCATTAGATTTATGAAAAAGATGTTAAAACGATTGTGTACGGGCTTCTTAGCTCTTGCAACTGTCGTTACTGCTTTACCGACTACACCCGTTCATGCAGAAAGCAAGCAATACTGGACGGAAAGTGCAGAGCGTGTCGGTATCATTGAAAAAGTAATGAATGACAGTTCTATCGGTTCGACATTCAATGAGGGCTATATGAAAGTCGAGGGCGAAACTGCTTATTGTATTGACATCAATACAGATTTTAAGAACGGCTACAAGACCAGAGCTGACGCAAGCTCACGCATGAGTGCCGACCAGATTTCAGATGTGGCGTTATCCTTAGAGTATGTCAAACAGTATGGCGAAGCTCACAAGGAACTGAACTACAAGCAAGTCTATCTGTTGGAACAATGTGTCGTCTGGCAGAGATTGAGCGTACATCTTGGCTGGCAATGTGATAACGTGCGAGCTTCTTATGATGAAATTCCAAAGGCAACGCAGGACGAAGTTTTCGCTGGTGCGAAAGCCTTTGTCAAAGAAAATAAAGGACGCTATGAATGTGGCGGTTATATCTACTCTGGCGAGGGGCAGGAATTGGGACAATTCTGGGCGAAGCTGAATGTCGGAAATGCGAAATTACAAAAGACTTCCAGTAATACTAGCATTACAGACGGTAACGGGAATTACTCTATTGCAGGTGCAACCTATGGTGTCTTTGCTGATAAGGACTGCACAAAACAGCTTGCCACCCTTACGACTGATGAAAACGGAAATACAGATGTTGTAGAGGTAAAAGCAGGCACAGTCTATATCAAGGAATTATCCGCACCAGCAGGATATAAAGTAGATAAAACTGTATATTCCTTAAAGGTTGAAGCTGGAAAAACAGCGACTTTGAAAGTATCAGATACACCGAAAGTAACAGACACTTTGATTGAGCTTTTCAAGATAGATATGGAAACACAGAAAGACAATCCGCAGGGGAATGCTTCTTTAGCAGGTGCGGAATTTACATGGAAGTATTATGCAGGCTTCTATAACAAAGACAATCTCCCTGCCGAAGCTACTCGTACATGGGTTACAAAGACAATCGCTGAAACTGACATCGACGGGACAACCCACTACCTCACAAAATTAGCGGACGCATACAAGGTGTCTGGCGACAGCTTCTATATGCAGGACGGTAAAGCCGTTCTTCCTTTAGGAACACTAACCGTTGAAGAAACAAAAGCTCCAAACGGCTACTTGTTAGACGGTGCATATATGCAGGCTGGCGATAAGTCCGAACAGATTAAGGGCTTATATGTAACACAGATTACCGAGGACGGCGACCTTGCCGTATTATCTGGAAGTAACCAGTTTTCCGTATCAGACAAGGTTATCCGTGGCGGTGTCAAAATTCAGAAACGAGATTTAGAAACGGGCGATACGAAGCCACAAGGAAGTGCCACTTTGAAAGATACTGCCTTAGACATCATTTCCTTAAATGATAATTCTGTTTTGGTTGAGGGCAAGCTATACAAGAAAAATGAAGTCGTAAAAACTATTCGTACAGATATTGAGGGTGTCGCTTCTACTGCTTCTGACCTCTTACCTTATGGAAAATTCCGTATCGTTGAAAGTGAAGCTCCAAACGGATATTTGACAGACGGTGCAAAGCCGATTGATTTTACAATCACAGAAAATGGAAAAATCGTGGACTTAACCGAAAAAGCCCATTCTATCTATAATCAGATTAAGCGTGGAGATATTGAGGGCGTGAAAATCGGTGCAGGCACACACAAGCGTCTTGCTGATGTTCCCTTTAGGATCACAAGCAAGACGACGGGCGAAAATCATGTTGTGGTAACTGATGATAACGGGCAGTTCTCCACTTCTGCTGAATGGGCTTCTCACAAGCATAATACTAACGCAGGCAAGACCAGTGAGGACGGTGTGTGGTTTGGGACTTCTGAACCAGACGACAGCAAGGGGGCATTACCTTATGATACCTATATCATTGAAGAAATACGTTGCGATAGTAACAAAGGCTTTGAACTTATCCCACCTTTTGAAATCGTGGTATCAAGAAATAACCTTGTGATTGATTTAGGAACGCTAACTGATGAATACGAAAAAGAAATCTCTATTCATACCACAGCGACCAGTAAAGACGGCGAAAAGACTATCCTTGCAGGAAAAGAGGTTACAATCGTTGATACTGTCAAATTGGACGGACTTACAAAAGGCACAAAGTATCAGCTCAAAGGCTGGCAGATGTTAAAGGAAGAAAACGCAGAGCTTATCATTGATGGAAAACGTGTAGAAAACAATTATACCTTTGTCGCTGATGATGAAGAAATGAAAGTGGAAATTTCCTATACATTCAATGCGTCTGCTTTAGGTGGCAAAAACCTTGTTACCTTTGAAGAATTGTATGATTTCAGCAATCCAGACGAACCCGTGAAAGTTGCAGAACACAAAGACATTGAGGACGACGGGCAAACCGTACTTATCGCAGAGCGTATCATCAAAATTCATACGACTGCTACCGATAAGGACGGCAATAAAGAGCTTAAAGCAGGAAAAGACGTTACAATCATTGATACCGTAACCTTAGAGGGCTTAGAAGTCGGTACACAGTACAAACTTGTGGGCTGGCAGATGTTGAAAGAAGAAAATGCAGAACTTCTTATCAATGGAAAACGTGTGGAAAGTGATTACACTTTTATTGCTGACAGCGAAACTATGAAAGTGGAAGTTGCTTTTACGTTTGACGCTACTTCTCTTGACGGCAAACAGCTTGTAACTTTTGAGGAATTATACGATTTAAGCAATCCAGACGAACCAAAGAAAGTTACCGAGCATAAGGATATTGAGGATAAGGGACAGACGATTACCTTTAAGGAAAAGCCAGAAAAACCCGAAACACCACCGACACCAGAAAAGCCTAACAGACCTAGCGACAGTCCCAAAACGGGCGACAGTACAAATGTAATGGCATTTGTCGTGATGTTGCTTGTGTCTGCTGGTGGATTAGCTGGAACATATCTTTACAAACGCCGTAAAATGAAGAAATCATAAGGCGGTAACGGTATGATGAAAGAAAAATCACGCTCTCCGCCGAAGCTGTCAAACGGCAGACTTCTGCTTATTCTGGCTTGTCTGCCTACAACCTGCAAGAACACGGATAGTCAAGGGTGCGTAAGCATTGACTTTACCCTTTACTATCTGGGGGATTGCTGGTACTTCCCCAACCGCCAGAATAAGAAATCACAATCAAAAAACTTATCAAATATAGAAAGAAACGAGGTAAAACAATATGGAAATGAAATATGTCGTGCCAGATATGGCACAGTCTTTTGGAACTCTTGAATTTGCAGGCGAAAGCGACCATGTTTTTGACAGAGATAAAGATAACCGCAGATTTTTCGCAAGAAGAAGCTACAACCTTTATTCAGATGTGCAGAGAGGGGAAAATGTTGTGGTAGAAATTCCCGTGCAGGCTGGCGAAAAGCATTTCAAGTATGAACAGAAAGTAAAACTTGTCAATCCGAAGTTATACGGCAGAGGGTACGCAATCGGGGATGTGGGACATACCGATTATGTATTAGTAGCTGATGATATTGTAGCAGTTGAAGAAAAGTAAAGGAGTGAAGAATTTATGAGATTATCAAATGGATTTGTCATTGACAAAGAGAAAACATTTGGAAAATTAAAATTTACAGCGGTGCGTGATGTGTTCTTGCAAAATGAGGACGGGACACCGAGTACCCAGCTTAAAAAGCGTATCTATGATTTGAAGTGCAGTCTGCATGGTGGAATTATCCCCGTGTCCGTACCGCCAGAAGTACCGTTAAGGGAATTTCCTTACAATGCAGTTGTGGAGCTTGTCAATCCAGTAGCCGATACGGTATCAAGAAAAACCTATACGGGTGCAGATGTGGACTGGTATGTAAAGGCAGAGGATATTGTGTTGAAGAATAAAGGCAACCAGAACGCAGGTAGCCCACAGAACCCTACATCGCAGGGACAGCCGAAGAAATAAAAGTGATGTATTTGTCTTAATTTTGATTGACACGAACAATGCGGAGTGATATATTTATCTCATAAAGATACAAAAACATCTCATTTGAAAGGAGAGATAAATATGTCAAAGAAACAAATTAAAAAAATTATTTTTATGGGGGTAGGGTGTGCTTTATTGCTTATTGTTGGTACAATCTACTCCCTATTATACAATGATGGACGCTGGGTCAAAAATATGGATATGTCGGAATATGTATTTTCTTACAAGGATATTCCTATGTTAGTAATTGGAGCTTTAATAGCACTATATGCTATCTATATAGTAATTATCTGCTTTAAAAATGTCTTTTCAAAAAACAGCAGGGGAAAACGATATTCAAGAACAATTTCTCCTTACTGGGGATTTTGTGGAATGTTTGGTTTTCTGGGGTTTGGCGGATTTTGGACATACTATAAATTTGGAGAAATATTTCCTTTTGCTTTTTTCATATTTTTTGGTTTTTTCAGTTTTTTCTTTGAAGGTAAACTTTCCCATATCTTAGAAGATGAGCTTTTTCAAGAAAATAAACGTAAAGCACAATTAGAAGCCTACAAGATAGGTTTTAAACTATTATTTGTAGTTATCTGGCTTATGGCAATAGGTATGTTTTCCCGTAATGTTGAGTGGTGTGCAATATTTATGCTGATTTCTGTTTCACTTATCTATGCTCTTGTTCTTTTTCTTAGCAACTATTTATTATATCGTTATGAAAAAAGGGAATAAATTATGGAAGCAAAGTTTGTATGTAATTTAAAAAAATATCGTGTAGCACAAGAATTAACACAAGAACAACTCGCTGACATTGTAGGTGTTCGTCGTGAAACTATTATGAGATTAGAAAAAGCACAATATAATCCGTCACTTAAATTGGCAATAGATATTTCAAGAGCTGTAAAAGCTCCGATAGAAGATATATTTATTTTTGAATAAAGACAGTTTAAAGCAGTTAGTCTTAGGATTGACTGCTTTTTTCATATCCAGAAAGGAGTGATTGATTTATGCGTAAGATTTGTAACAAAGGACACCGTATCAGAGCCAGCGACAAGCAACTTGTCTACCATTTTTCCATAGGAACGCTTCTGTTTATATTCGTGGCGGTTCTTCTGCTACTGAATATAAAACAGCTCATGCGTACCGATTGGGAGCATTTCAGCTTGTTAGAAAACGGCTTGACACTTTCCCCTTACAACTTCATAACCATACTGATAGCGACTGGTGTTTGTGCATTGGTCGCTTTTCTGTATTACCGTTTTTGTTATGACAGTTTCAAGAAGCTCCTGCACCGTCAAAAGCTGGCAAGAATGATACTGGAAAACAAGTGGTATGAAGCCGATACCGTACAAGATAGCGGTTTTTTTACTGACCTGCAAGGCAGATCAAGGGAAAAAATCGTCTGGTTTCCAAAGATTTATTATCAAATGGAAAAGGGACTGCTTCATATCCGCTGTGAAATTACGCTGGGGAAATATCAAGACCAGCTTTTACGGTTAGAGGATAAATTGGAAAGTGGCTTGTATTGTGAGCTGACCGACAAGACCCTGCATGACGGCTATATCGAATATACCCTGCTTTATGATATGATAGCGAACCGCATTACCATTGATGAAGTACTGGCAGAAAACGGCTGTCTTAGACTGATGAAAAATCTTGTCTGGGAATATGACGCACTCCCTCATGCTCTGATTGCTGGTGGGACTGGTGGCGGTAAAACCTATTTTCTGCTGACGCTCATTGAAGCCTTACTGCATACCAACGCTGTCCTTTATATCTTAGACCCGAAGAACGCTGACCTTGCAGACTTAGGGACAGTTATGGGAAATGTGTATCACACCAAAGAAGAAATGATAGATTGCGTCAATGCCTTTTATGAGGGCATGGTACAGCGAAGTGAGGAAATGAAGCGACACCCGAACTATAAGACGGGCGAAAACTACGCCTATCTGGGACTGCCACCCTGCTTTCTTATCTTTGATGAATATGTGGCATTTTTTGAAATGCTGGGGACAAAAGAAAGCGTGAGCCTACTTAGCCAGTTAAAGAAAATCGTTATGTTAGGGCGACAAGCAGGTTATTTCCTTATCGTTGCCTGCCAGCGTCCAGACGCAAAGTATTTCTCGGACGGTATCAGAGATAACTTCAATTTCCGTGTGGGACTTGGGCGTATCAGCGAATTAGGTTACGGTATGCTGTTTGGTTCAGATGTGAAAAAGCAGTTTTTCCAGAAGCGTATCAAGGGGCGTGGCTATTGTGATGTGGGAACAAGTGTTATCAGTGAGTTTTACACGCCTTTAGTCCCGAAAGGACATGATTTTTTGCAGACTATCGGCTCTCTTGCACAAGCAAGGCAGGACGGGACGGCGACGTGCGAAGCGAAAGGCGACGGCACGGACTAGCTGTTGCTGGTGTGGCGTAAGCCACGCCAGCAGGTAAAACCCCTCGGTATCTAACAGAGGGGTACGTTTGCAAATAGACAATAGACGAAAAACATAGGAAACATAAGGCTTCTGGCATGATTTCCTAGCAAAATTCAGTTGTGAAGTCGCCTTAAAAAACTTCACACTTGACAGATTGGGGGTATGGTTCTGAATGAAGAACAATGGATAAAAGAATTACGGGAGAAACGAATTGTTTACGGCATCTCACAAGGCAGGCTGGCGGTGGCTTCTGGTATCACAAGAGAATATCTCAATAAGATAGAAAGCGGAAAAATGAAGCCGTCAAAGGAGCTTTTGGAAACTCTGCATAAAGAACTGGCAAGGTTCAATCCAGAAGCACCGCTTACCATGCTGTTTGATTATGTGAAAATTCGTTTTCCCACGCTGGATATACAGCATATCATCAAAGACATATTAAAACTGAATATCAACTATATGCTCCATGAAGATTATGGACATTACAGTTATACGGAGCATTACTCTTTAGGGGACATCTTTATCTATACGTCGGCTGACGAAGAAAAAGGTGTCCTTTTAGAGTTAAAGGGGCGTGGTTGCAGACAGTTTGAAAGTTACCTGCTGGCACAGCAAAGAAGCTGGTATGACTTCCTCATGGACGCACTCATAGACGGTGGTGTGATGAAGCGTATCGACCTTGCTATCAACGACCATACGGGCATTTTGGATATTCCAGAGCTTGCGGAAAAATGCAGGAAACGGGAATATATCGGAAAGTCCAGAAGCTATAAGTTTTATCAGTCGGGCGAGCTTATCAAGCACAGAGAGGACGACAGAGAATATATGGGACGTACCCTTTATCTTGGTTCGCTGAAATCAGATGTGTATTTCTGTATCTATGAAAAAGACTATGAACAGTATGTCAAGTTAGGGACACCGCTTGAAGAAGCCAACATTATCAATCGTTTTGAGATACGGCTTCGCAATGAACGAGCCTATTATGCAGTACGAGATTTGCTGACCTATTATGACGCAGAACAGACCGCCTTTTCTATCATCAATCAGTATGTGCGGTTTGTTGATGAAGAACCCGACAAGCGAAAAAATGACTGGAAACTCAATGACCGCTGGGCTTGGTTTATCGGCAATAATCGGCAAAGTCTGAAACTGACGACAAAGCCAGAACCTTATACTTTAGACCGCACATTGCGGTGGGTACAAAGGCAGGTAGCACCGACCTTGAAAATGCTGAAAAAGATTGATAAGGGAAACGGTACAGACTACATGGAAACAATCGAACAGCAGGCAAAGCTCACAGAAAAGCATGAAATGATAATCAAACAGCAGACGACCCCTGCAAAAGATTTGGTGGAAAGTTAGGAGTGATAAAAAATGTGGATATTATTAAAAGACTTCCTGCTGGTATCTATGGGAATGGGTATCGGCGTAGTCTTGATATGTATTTTGAATGTCGGCAAAGAAGCTGACTATAAAATGAAACAATTAGAAGAAAGCGAGGACAATTAAATGAATTTCGGACAAAATTTGTATCAATGGTTTTTATCAAACGCACAGAGCTTGGTGCTTATGGCGATTGTGGTTATCGGTATCTACTTAGGGTTCAAGCGTGAGTTTTCAAAGCTCATTGGCTTCTTAGTAGTTGCCTTGATTGCTGTCGGCTTGGTATTCAATGCTGGCGGTGTGAAAGATGTACTGTTAGAGCTGTTCAATAAGATTATCGGTGCATAGAATTTTATTGTGATGCTGATATGAGAATGGTATAATGTGGATATATAAAATTCTGATTTATGGGGGCGTTATTTTGAAGAAAGCAATGATATATGTTCATGGTAAAGGTGGAAGTTATCTTGAAGCTGAACAGTTCAAAAATATTTGTTTAGATTTTGATGTTTTTGGAGTAGATTATAATGACTATTTCCCGTGGATTGTAAAAAATAAAATTATGGAAGTCTACGATAAAATATCTGAAAAATATGACTACATATATGTACTTGCTAATAGTATCGGAGCTTATTTTACAATGCACACATTACAGAATTTCAAGATTGAAAAAGCATTATTCATATCGCCTATACTTGATATGGAACAACTTATAGTAGATATGATGAGCTGGGCGAATGTGTCTGAAAAGGAACTTTCTGAAAGAAAAGAAATACCAACTGATTTTGGAGAAACATTATCGTGGGAATATCTATGTTTTGTTCGGGCAAACCCGATTAATTGGAAAACGCCTACTGAAATTTTGTATGCTGAACATGATAATCTTACATCACGTCAAACGGTAGATAAATTTATTGATAGACATTGTGCAAATCTTACCGTTATGAATGACGGAGAACATTGGTTTCATACTGACGAACAGATTTTCTTTAGAGATAATTGGCTAAGAAAAGTTATACAATAGAATTTAGATTTTATATCCACACACAGCAGTTAGTTTTAGGATTGACTGCTTTTTTCTTATCAAAATTTCAGATTGGAGTGATGAAATGGTGTCTGTTAGAGCTGTTCAATAAGATTATCGGTGCATAAAATTTTATTGTAGTGCTGATATGAGAATGTTATAATGTGGATATGAAAAAACAATAAACGGTAATTTAAAAAGGGGGAATGAAAAAGTGGCAGTTTCAAATATAAATACAATTATCAATAATGATATTCAAAAAGTTTGGAACATTGTTTTAGCTGTTGATAAATATAACTTATGGCGAAGTGATTTGAGCAAAACAGAAATAATAAATGACAAACAATTTATTGAATACGCAAAAAATGGATATGCTACTACATTTACCGTTACCGTTGTAGAACCATATAAACGCTGGGAATTTGATATGGAGAATAGCAACATGAAAGGTCACTGGATTGGTATTTTTACGGACAAAGGGAATGAAACAAAAATAGACTTTACAGAAAATGTAATACCTAAAAAGTGGTTTATGAAACCTTTTGTAAAAACCTATTTGAAAAAACAACAAAAGCAATTTGTTCTGGACTTAAAGAAAGCATTGGAATAAAGAATTAGAAGTTGTAAAGGAGACCATTATGAAAGATAAAAGCATTTTAATCAGTATGGGAATTATTATTTATATTGTTATGTCTGGAATTGATAGATTTGTTTATCATATACCTAATGTTATTTATATTCCAGTAGCAATTCTTGGTATTGCGTTAATTTTAATTGGCTTTTTCAAGGATAAATCTAAATAGCAAAATCATAATTTCATATCCATACACACAAAGCAGTTAGTCTTAGGATTGACTGCTTTTTCCTTACCTAAAATTTCGGATTGGAGTGATGAAATGAACGATATTTTTAAGGATATGCAGGAAAAAATCGGCTGTGAATACATTTCTGACCTGCCCTCTTACAAGCGTAAGGTGTGGCATGAAATGAAACGACTGAACCATGCCGATTATGAAGAAAGACAGTTAGACGATTTTTCTAAATATGTGTTTGGTATGTCGTACCAGACCATAAAAGATGTGATGAAACAACAGAAAGGACGTGAGGAACAATGCAGGAAACAAGGGTGCTGGTGGAAACGAAAGGAACAACTGGCGAAGAAACAATATCATACTGGTTCGACCTGCCGATAGATGTTGCAGAGTTTGAAGAAAAGTTAGGTATCGGTGCAGAAAGTGGGGATTACCGCATTATCGAAAAGGTGTTGCCTTTTGCTGATGAAGTCCACGAACATACAAGCGTGTATCAGCTCAACGAATTAGATTTTATGTACCGCCAGCTTTCAAGTGATATGCAGGAAGAATATGTATCACTACTTACGGTGTTTGAGAATTTAGAAGCTCTTTATATTTGCAGGAACGTGATTACGGTTTATCCTGACTGCAAAAGCATGATAGATGTTGCAAGGCAAAAGCTGATGAATGACCCGACGTTCAAGCATTTATCCGAGGACTGTCAAGAATACTATTTTGACTTTGAAGCCTACGCTTCTCACTTGCAGGAACACGGGAAATTTTTAGTAACGGAACACGGTATCTTTGAACTGCCAGAGTAGGAAATGAGGTGGTGCTTATGATTGATGATATGGCGGTTTACATTGCTAATCTTGGCAAATACAATGAGGGCTATTTAGTCGGTGCTTGGTTCACGTTTCCCATTGACGAGGAAGATGTAAAAGAAAAAATCGGCTTGAATGAACAGTACGAGGAATACGCAATCCATGATACCGATAACTTCCCTATTGCGATTGGCGAGTATGTTTCCATTGAAGAACTCAATGAGATGTATGAAATGATAGAGGAACTTCCCGACTATATCGTAGAATGTCTGGACGAATTTATCAGCCACTACGGGACGCTGGAAGAAGTCGTGGAACACAAGGACGACATTTATTATTATCCCGACTGTGAAACCATGACAGACGTTGCCTACTACTACATAGACGAATTGCAGGCACTTGGCGATATTCCACCCAGCTTACAGAACTACATTGACTATGAAGCCTACGGGCGAGATTTGGATATGGGCGGTTGCTTTATTGAAACAAGCCGAGGTATGTGCGAGATACCATATTAACGCTGGACGATCAGCGACAAGCATTGTTGCTACTGACAGCGTATTTCTCTTTTAAGGGACAGTCTGAAACATGGCTGTCCTTTTCTCTTTGAAGAATTTACGAAAGGAGCTGAAAGAACTTGAAAAAGATTAAAAGCTACACGGGTATCTGGAACGTGGAAAAAGTCTTATATGCAATCAATGACTTTAACTTGCCCTTTCCCGTTACCTTTACACAGATTACATGGTTTGTGATTACAGAATTTATCATCATTCTGTTTGGGGATATTCCCCCACTTTCCATGATTGAGGGAGCATTTCTCAAATACTTCGGTATTCCCGTTGCTCTCACTTGGTTTATGTCGCAGAAAACCTTTGACGGAAAGAAGCCGTACAGCTTTTTGAAATCACAGATAACCTATGCGTTAAGACCCAAAATCACTTATGCAGGAAAAGCCGTAAAACTGCATAAGCAGACCTTGAATGAAACAATCACGGCAGTAAGGAGTGTGAACTATGTTCCCGATAAAATATATTGACAATAACCTTGTCTGGAACAAGGACAATGAGGTATTCGCCTACTATGAGCTGATACCGTATAACTATTCTTTCCTATCCGTAGAGCAGAAATTTATCGTGCATGACAGTTTCCGACAGCTCATTGCACAGTCCCGTGAGGGTAAAATTCATGCGTTGCAGATAGCGACGGAAAGCTCTATTAGAAGTATGCAGGAGCAGTCAAAGAAGTTAGTTACGGGGAAGTTAAAGGAAGTTGCTTATCAGAAAATAGACGAACAGACCGAAGCGTTAGTATCAATGATTGGGGATAATCAAGTGGACTACCGCTTTTTTCTTGGCTTTAAGCTCATGGTTACAGAAGAACAGCTCAATCTGAAGAACATCAAAAAATCAGCGTGGCTGACATTCAAAGAGTTTCTCCATGAAGTGAACCACACGCTGATGAATGACTTTGTTTCCATGCCGAATGATGAAATCAACCGTTACATGAAAATGGAAAAGTTACTGGAAAATAAAATCTCCCGTCGCTTTAAGGTGCGTCGCTTGGAAATCAATGATTTTGGGTATCTCATGGAACATCTTTACGGCAGGGACGGTATCGCTTATGAAGATTATGAGTACCAGCTACCAAAAAAAAAATTGAACAAAGAAACGCTGATAAAATACTACGACCTTATCCGTCCGACAAGGTGTGTGATTGAAGAAAGCCAGCGGTATTTACGCTTGGAACATGAGGACAAGGAAAGTTATGTGTCCTATTTTACCGTCAATGCGATTGTCGGCGAGCTTGATTTTCCGTCGTCTGAAATCTTCTATTTCCAGCAACAGCAATTCACATTCCCCGTCGATACTTCTATGAATGTAGAAATCGTGGAGAACCGAAAAGCATTAACAACCGTCCGCAATAAGAAAAAGGAATTGAAAGACCTTGACAATCACGCTTATCAAGCAGGAAGTGAAACCAGCTCAAATGTGGTGGACGCATTAGACAGCGTGGACGAGCTGGAAACCGATTTAGACCAGAGCAAAGAAAGTATGTATAAGTTAAGCTACGTTATACGGGTGTCTGCACCCGATCTTGACGAGCTGAAACGCCGTTGTGATGAAGTCAAGGACTTTTACGACGACCTCAATGTAAAGCTGGTGCGTCCTGCTGGGGATATGCTGGGGCTTCATTCTGAATTTCTTCCTGCCAGCAAGCGATATATCAATGACTATGTGCAGTATGTAAAATCAGATTTTTTAGCTGGGCTGGGCTTTGGTGCGACACAGCAGTTAGGGGAAACTACAGGTATCTATATGGGCTATTCCGTTGATACGGGAAGAAATGTGTACCTGCAACCGTCTTTAGCTTCGCAGGGCGTAAAAGGTACAGTTACCAACGCTTTAGCGTCTGCTTTTGTCGGTTCGCTTGGCGGTGGAAAGTCGTTCTGCAACAATCTTCTGGTGTATTATTCGGTGTTGTTTGGCGGTCAAGCAGTCATTTTAGACCCCAAAGCCGAGCGTGGCAACTGGAAAGAAACACTTCCAGAAATCGCCCATGAAATCAATATCGTAAATCTTACCAGCGATAAAGACAATGCAGGACTTCTTGACCCATTCGTGATTATGAAGAATGTAAAGGACGCTGAAAGTCTGGCAATCGACATCTTAACATTCCTTACGGGTATTTCCTCTAGGGACGGCGAAAAATTCCCCGTGTTACGAAAAGCGGTTCGTTCCGTTACCCAGAGCGACAGTCGGGGCTTGCTCCATGTAATAGACGAGCTACGCCGTGAAGATACGCCCATATCAAGAAATATCGCAGACCATATCGACAGCTTCACGGACTACGACTTTGCACATCTGCTGTTTTCAGACGGTACGGTGGAAAATGCAATCAGCCTTGATAACCAGCTCAATATCATTCAAGTAGCCGACCTTGTACTGCCAGATAAGGACACGACCTTTGAAGAATACACGACTATTGAATTATTGTCGGTATCTATGCTGATTGTGATTAGTACCTTTGCCCTTGATTTTATCCATTCGGACAGAAGTATTTTTAAGATTGTCGATTTGGACGAAGCGTGGGCGTTCTTAAATGTGGCACAAGGAGAAACGCTCTCTAACAAGCTGGTTCGTGCTGGACGAGCTATGCAGGCAGGTGTTTATTTCGTTACACAATCTTCTGGGGACGTGGCAAAGGAAAGTCTGAAAAACAATATCGGCTTAAAATTCGCTTTCCGTTCTACTGACGTCAACGAGATAAAACAGACCTTAGAATTTTTCGGTATCGACAAGGACGATGAAAACAACCAGAAACGGCTTCGTGATTTGGAGAACGGACAATGCTTATTGCAGGACTTATACGGGCGTGTCGGTGTGGTACAGATACACCCAGTTTTTGAAGAACTGCTACACGCCTTTGATACCAGACCGCCCGTACAGAGAAATGAGGTGGAGTGATGAAAGAAAGGATAAAAGGTGCGTTCACAAAAAGGAAGATACTTCACTTTCTCAAAATGGCTCTGTTCGTGGTGGCACTCTCCCTTATCCTGCTTTCACTTTTGGGGACGGTGGCTCATGCGACGGGGCTTGTGGACGATACCATAAACGCAGAAAATCTTTACTCAAAATATCCCCTTTCCAACTACCAGCTTGATTTTTATGTGGATAATAGCTGGTCATGGTTGCCGTGGAACTGGCTGGACGGCATTGGAAAATCGGTACAGTACGGGCTTTACTGCATTACCAACTTTGTCTGGACGATAAGCCTTTATTTAAGCAATGCCACGGGCTATGTGGTGCAGGAAGCCTATAAACTTGATTTTATTAACGATATGGCAGACAGTATCGGAAAGAGCATACAGACCCTTGCAGGTGTAACCGAGAACGGCTTTTCTTCTACGGGCTTCTATGTTGGTTTCCTGCTTCTCATTATCTTAGTGGTGGGAATGTATGTTGCTTATACGGGACTTATCAAACGGGAAACCAGCAAGGCACTTCACGCTGTTATCAACTTTGTGGTGGTGTTCGTGCTGTCCGCTTCGTTTATTGCCTACGCTCCCGACTACATCAAGAAGATAAATGAATTTTCATCAGACATCAGTACCGCTTCTTTGGACTTGGGAACAAAAATCATGCTCCCCAACTCCGACAGCGAGGGCAAGGACAGCGTGGACTTGATACGGGACAGCCTATTTTCTATTCAAGTGGAACAGCCGTGGCTACTTCTGCAATTCGGTAACAGCAACACAGAAGAAATCGGGGCAGACCGTGTCGAAGCTCTTGTATCGGCAAGTCCAGAGGACGAGGACGGGAAAACCAGAGAGGAAGTCGTGAAAACAGAAATCGAAGATAACGACAACAACAATCTGACGATACCGCAGGTCGTGAACCGTTTAGGCATGGTGTTCTTCCTACTGTTCTTCAATTTAGGGATAACGATATTTGTATTCTTGCTTACGGGCATGATGTTATTTAGCCAGATACTTTTTATTATCTTTGCAATGTTTTTACCTATCAGCTTTTTACTTTCCATGATACCGAGCTATGAAAGCATGGCGAAGCAGGCAATCGTAAGGGTGTTTAATACCATAATGACACGGGCAGGAATAACGCTCATTGTAACGGTGGCGTTCAGCATTTCCAGTATGTTTTATAACATCTCCACGGACTATCCGTTCTTTATGGTAGCGTTCTTGCAGATAGTATGTTTCGCTGGTATTTATATGAAGCTGGGCGATTTAATGAGTATGTTCTCTTTGAACGCTGGCGACAGTCAAAACATGGGACGCAGGATATTCCGCAGACCATATCTGTTTATGCGACATAGAGCTAGGCGTATAGAAAGACGGCTTGCTGGTGCGGTTACTGCTGGCGGTGTTGCTGGTGCGGTGGCAGGTAGCACGATTTCAAACAGAAAACCGACAAGGAACACAGCCACAAAAGACAGTCGGGGCAATACATCTACTTCCAGTATGGGACAGCGTGCAGGCTCAAAGGTGGGTGCTGTCTTAGATACGAAAAATAAAGTGAAAGACAAGGCAAATGCTGTCAAAGAGAATATCAAGGATATGCCGACACAGACCGCTTATGCGGTGTATTCCGCAAAGGAAAAGGCAAAGTCCAGCGTGTCCGACTTTAAGCGTGGCATGGTGCAGGAACAGCAGTCCAGACAGACGGGACGTTTGGAAAAGCAGGAACAGCATAGACAGAATATCGCTGACAAACGTATGGAGCTTCAAAAGGCACAAGAAGCAAGGCAGGCACAGCGAAAGACGGACGGATCAGCGACAACGGGAGCTACCCGTCCCCATGAGCGACCAGCCACAGCTTCAACCATTCCAAAGCCGAGTGCGGAAAAAATGCAGGAAGTGAAACGCCCTGCCACAGCGACCACTTCAAAAGCAAGTGAGCCAGTCAAGACAAATGTTATCAAAGAGCGTCCGCTATCTTCTGGTGCTTCTGATAGAAAAGCGACCCAGCCTGCACAGCCAGTACATAGTTTATCACAACAGCAGAATGTAGAAAAAGTGGTATCGCAGGAAACACACCAGAATGACACCAAAGACCGCAGGATAAAGGTTCAGCAAACACAAACCGTCCAGAAGAACCAACAGACCATAGAGAAAACTCGTAACCTTGTAACGAAGAAAGGACAGAAGAAAAAATGAAACTGAAACATATCGCTCTTATCGGCAGTCTGTTTCCTATCCTCTTTTCTCTGGTGCTTTTCTTTGGGGTGCTGATTAGTGCGGACAGCGACGATGAGAACAGCAACTTTTCTTCTGGCATTACGGGTATGAACTTATCCGCAGAAGTCTTGAAACATCAGCCTATGGTGGAAAAGTACGCCAGAGAAAACGGTATCTCCGAGTATGTCAATGTGCTACTTGCTATCATTCAAGTAGAAAGTGGCGGTACGGCAGAAGATGTTATGCAGAGTTCGGAAAGTCTGGGTTTACCGCCCAACTCTTTAGATACGGAAAGCTCAATCAAGCAGGGGTGTAAGTATTTTGCGTCCCTGCTTTCTTCCTGCAAAAATCAAGGTATCGACGACTTGAATGTAGCGATACAGTCTTATAACTATGGCGGTGGCTATGTGGGATATGTGGCAGGAAAAGGAAAAAAACACACTTTTAATCTTGCAGAGAGCTTCGCCCGTGAGAAATCGGGTGGAAAGAAAGTAACCTACACCAACCCGATAGCCGTTGCTAAGAATGGGGGCTGGCGGTATGGCTATGGAAATATGTTCTATGTGGAAGTAGTCAATCAGTATTTAGCAGTTCCGCAGGTATCGGGAGAACTGGCACAAAAGGTAATGAATGAAGCGTTGAAATATCAAGGCTGGAAGTATGTGTATGGTGGCAGTAACCCGAATACTTCCTTTGATTGTTCGGGATTGACGCAATGGTGCTATGGAAAAGCTGGTATCTCCTTACCGAGAACAGCACAAGCACAGTATGACGCAACCCAACATCTGCCACTCTCGCAGGCAAAAGCAGGCGATTTGGTGTTTTTCCATTCCACCTATAACGCTGGTTCGTATGTAACACACGTCGGTATTCTTGTTTCGCAGACACAGATGTACCACGCAGGCGACCCGATAGGATATGCAGACCTAAGTAGTAGTTACTGGCAACAGCACTTAATCGGTGCAGGACGAGTAAAACAATAGAAAGGACTTGAAAAATATGTTTAAGAAGAATAAGAAACAGACAGAAACTATCAAAGAACCAAAAGAAAAAAAGGTGCGTACTGTCAAGGTAGGCACACATAAGAAAACCGTGATTGCGTTGTGGGTGGTGCTTGTCGCAAGCGTGAGCTTTGGGGTGTATAAGAATTTTACGGCTATCGACCAGCACACCACCCATGAAAAAGAAATCATTGAACTTCGCTTGCAGGACACCAACGGGATAGAAAATTTCGTGAAAAACTTTGCGAAGTCCTATTACACATGGGATAACAGCAAAGAAGCTATCGAAGCAAGGACGCAGGCAATCAGCGGTTATCTGACAAAGGAATTGCAGGACTTAAATGTAGACACCATTAGAACCGATATACCGACCAGCTCCACGGTTACAGATGTGATTGTATGGCATATCGAGCAATCGGGAGCGGACACTTTTTCTGCTACCTACGAAGTAGATCAGCAGATAAAAGAGGGAGAACAGACAAGCAATGTGAAAGCAACCTATACTGTAAAAGTCTATGTGGACGCAGACGGGGATATGGTAATCGTTCAAAACCCTACCCTTGCACCAGCAGTTGAAAAATCAGACTATGAGCCTAAGACACCAGAAGCAGACGCAAGCGTGGACGCTGATACGGTAAATGACGCTACCGCTTTTCTGGAAACATTCTTTAAGCTGTACCCAACAGCGACGGAAAAAGTGCTTGCTTACTATGTATTGGGAAATGTGATTGAACCTATCGGCAGGGACTACCTTTATTCTGAACTGGTAAACCCTATCTTTATAAAGGACGGGGACAATGTGAAAGTCAAGGTAGCGGTAAAATTCCTTGATAATCAGACAAAAGCGACGCAGGTATCACAGTATGAGCTTGTGTTACAAAAGGATAGTAACTGGAAGATTGTAGGATAAATGATATAGCGTGCATTTCCTAAATGAGATTTGCACGCTGTATTTTTGACAAGTAAACTATGCAAAATAATTGACAACAAAACTTGGCTATGATATATTATGAATGTAAATAAAACTTGGCAAAAAGAGAGGTGCTTTTATGAATAAAGAGGAAGTTTTAGAAAAGGCAAAACTAGAAAATTTTTTAGGCGATGAACGAGAGAAAGAAATACGTACAAAAAGGGACGCATTTTCACTTTGGGGATTGATTATTTTAGGTTGCACTATAATGATAATAAAATTGATTAAAGTGCAATCCCCAGCAGATATAATATCCCTATTTACTTGCACATCAGGTTTAGCATTTGTTTATGAGGGTATCAAACTGAAAAAGAAATTTAGTCTTTTTTGTGGCGGTATTCTATTAGTATTTTCTGCATACTGCTTTTATAAATTTTGTGTGGGGTTATTTTAATGAATGATAAACTGGTGTTAAAAAACAATCTCAAAAAAGTGCGAACAGAAAAAAAACTATCGCAATCAGCTTTAGCGGAAATGGTTGGTGTATCTAGGAATACGATTAGTTCCATTGAAACGGGACAATTCAATCCTACTGCTAAACTTGCACTTATTTTGTGTATTGCACTTGATAAAAAATTTGAGGAACTATTTTATTTTTAGGAGTGATACCATGTTAGGACTTAAAAAACGTGACATAAAAAAAGCATTGAAAGCTGGTGCAAAAGCTGGCGGTGTATCATTGGCTGATGTTCGGGCAGATATTGAAGCAACGATTGATGAAGCTATGAACAGCAACGACCCAGAAGTGCAGGCAAATTTTAAAAAGTATTTTGGAAATAAACGCCCTACACCAGAAGAATATATTTACAAGATTACCAAAAAGACAAAAGTGTAATACAAAACAAGTGCTGTAAGGGGGATTGTATTATGGAACATTTTAAGCGAAATTCTATACAATCATACACTACCTAACAGCATTTTACTAAAAACTAAATATTTTATAGCTCTAATAGCTCGTATAAAACTATATGTTTTGTGCGGGCTTTTTTCATGCCTAAAAAATTTTTTAAATTTTTTCGGTTTCAACTTAACAAATCACACCTGCCGTTCCCTATATGGTGTGGAAAGAGGGATAACTACTTTTCACGTCGTAACGGAAAGGGGGTGAGATTGATGAAACCGTCTGACTTCCAGAAAACAGTTCAATGCCGTTTTGAAAGTTGTTTGAAGAAAGTTGTCCGACATGTTGTTAAGGACTATCAGAAGAAATTAAAACGACGACAAAAGGAAGAAACACTCTTTTGTGAACTTCCAGAAATCGTTGTAGAAAATCTGGCTGTCTGGGACGACTATGATACGGACTATACGATTTTCAACGTATGCGGTAATGATATTCGTGTCTATGATGATGAATTGGCAGAAGCCTTGAAACAGTTGTCCGAGCGTAACCGTGAAACTTTGCTGATGTATTACTTCTTGGAAATGAACAACGAAGAAATTGCAAAAAAGCAGAATATTTCCAGAAGCGGTGTATTCCAAAATCGGCATAACTCATTGGCACTTATGAAAAAATTACTAAAGGAGAAACAGTAAAAATGAAACAAACATTTAAAAAGCCGTCTTACTACTTGCTTTCGCAGGCAATGGACGGGGACGAAAAAGCGATTGAAAAGATACTGGCATTTTATGACCCGTACATATCAAAGTGCTGTTTGCGTCCACTCTATGATGAATACGGCAATGTCTATATTGTCGTAGATATGGAGTTAAAGGGACTTATCAGAGAAGCACTTATCAAAATGATTTTGGACTTTGATATTCCGTTAGAAACCGAAGAATAACAAGCAGTAACCGCAGAGCATGATTTGTTCAATCCCCTCTTTCCTGCTCTGCCCCTGCTTTTATATGAAAGCAATACGCTTTCGCCACAGCTCTTTGACAACTGAATAAAGCAGACAGATACGTTTGTGAGATAGCGAGCCACGGGAACTGTACGCCACGACCTTTTCAAAAGAAAGCGAGCGACCCACGCAGTGATCCGAGAGCGACTGTTGGAAAAGTCGTTTTGCCATGACCTATCCTCACAGGATAATGATACGTCCGCATGGTGCGGTTCTGCCCACAAGAATGGGAATAGTTGAGATACTAACGGAGCTTTCCAAAGCCGTCTGTCTGCTTCTGTAACATTGTGAAAAATACGCATATTGGATAAGCCTATGTGCGTATGTTGAGAATAGATAGCTGACTAAGGGGGCTGATAACTTGGCTAAAAAAGAACCTGCACAATATATCGTAGAACGGGAATTTTTAGGTAAATTTTCCGTAGAGGAATTGCTTGTCCGTATCGTGAAATCTCATGTAAAAAAAGGACTATCAAGAGGGTAAAACCCTTGAAAACAATGGAAAGAAGCCGTACTTTATGGTATAATATTATCATAGGTACGGCAGTTGAATAGGTGGAAAAATGATTTATCAAAAAGGTTCAAACTTATTTAACGTGGCTATTTATATCAGATTATCACGAGAGGACGGAGATAAGGAAGAAAGCGATAGTGTAGGAAATCAGAGAAAACTTTTAACAGAATATGTGAACAAGCATGATGACTTTATCTTATATGATGTTTATATTGATGACGGTTTTACGGGAACGAATTTCAATAGACCAGACTTTCATAGAATGATTGCTGACATTGAAGATAACAAGGTAAATTGTGTTGTTGTAAAAGACCTTTCCCGTTTCGGACGAGATTACATTGATACGGGGCGATATTTGGAAAGAATATTTCCAGAGCTTAATGTTCGTTTTATTTCTGTAACAGATAATATTGATAGTATGAAGCAGGCATACGATATGTTACTTCCTATTAAAAATATATTCAACGAACAGTATGCCAGAGATATTTCTAATAAAATTCAAGCGACTGTAAAATCAAAGCAGAAAGCAGGAGAATTTATCGGAGCTTTTACAAGTTATGGTTATAAGAAATCTCCTGCAAATAAAAATAAACTTGTGATTGATGAATATGCGTCCGAAGTTGTAAAAAGAGTATTTACTATGTATGCACAAGGAATAGGAAAACAAAGCATTGCCAAAATACTAAATGCAGAGGGTATCCTTTGTCCGTCGGAATATAAAAAGCTCAACGGCGAAAATTACAAAAATTGCAATCGTTTAGAGAAAACTTCTTATTGGACGTATTCCACGATTAAAGTGATGTTACAAAATGAGCTTTATATTGGAAATATGGTACAAGGAAAGAAACATCAACGTATGAGAAGCAAACAGCGTCCAGTTGAGAAAGCAAACTGGATAAGGGTTGAAAATACACATGAACCGATTATAGACCGTCAACTGTGGGATAAGGTACAAAAACTGCTGACGAAAAAACATAGGGATATTGATTTAGAAACAAATAAAAATATCTTTGCAGGTTTTATCAAGTGTGGCGATTGTGGTCGGGCAATGATGAAAAATTTCTGGCGACGTGCTGACGGAAGTAAGTCCTATTCATTCTATTGTGGAACTTACAAAAGAAGTGGGAAAGATTATTGCACTCCGCACACGCTCCCGTTTCAAGTATTGAATGATATTGTGCTGGGAGATTTAAAGCAGATTATCCGCAATGTAGAGAACTTGCAGGAACTTGTAAAATCACAATCTTTCACAGCAATAAAAATCAGAAAATCAACAGACATAGAACTGACAAAGTTAAAAGCAGAGCTTGAAAGAGTGAAGAAGTTGAAAAAGTCAATTTATGAAGATTACAAAGACGAACTGATTTCTAAAGAAGAATTTCTTTCTTATCGAGAGGACTATCAACAAAAAGAAACGCTTTACTCCAAACAGATTGAAACGCTGGAAGAAAAGAAAAAGGAAAGTGTAACAGAAGATGTTTTTGAAACACCGTGGTTAAGGCGGTTGTTGGAACTGAAAGACATTGAAGAATTAGACAGAGATATTATTGTGGAAATGATAGACCAGATAACAGTTTATGAAAACCACAAACTTAAAATCTCATACAACTTCGGAAATGAACTGGAACATTTATTTTCAAGCGTTTACTGTGAGGACTTGGAGAAAAAGGCTATCTAATCTCAATACATTTCTAACTCCCCATATATATTGGGGAATACATATCACAATTTGCGTAAACTACAATCAGCACATGGGGGACGCGATCCGGGAGCTGTATACAACGGAAGACAGGAAAAGATCGATACACTTTCTCTTACACTTGCCATCGGACAGATTCTGCAGGAGCGGGGAATCGATGTTCTCTATACACGCACGACAGATATTTACGAGTCGCCTTATCAAAAGGCAATGGAAGCAAATGAAGCCGGAGTCGATTTTTTCATCTCTATCCATCGTAATTCTTTTCCGCAAGATAACGCTGTCTCGGGAGTCGAATCTCTTGTCTACGACAAATCCGGCATTAAACTGGAGATGGCGGAAAATATAAACGAACAACTTGAGGGGATCGGTTTTGTAAATCTCGGAGTAAAAGCCCGCCCCGGGCTCGTTGTCCTCCGACGCACAAAAATGCCTGCGGTTCTTGTCGAAGTCGGATTTATCAATTCTGACACGGACAACATGCTCTTTGACGATAACTTCAGCGATATCGCCCTTGCCATAGCTGAAGGCATCCTCGATACACTCGGCATCAATACCCCTGTTGTTCCTCTTCCGGATGAAAATGAAGCTCCGGTCGCTCCGCTGCCTGATGAAAACACATATCCTGATGATGCCTTTCCTAATGAAGACAACGTTCCTGTCGTTCCTCTTCCGCCTCGCTACACAGTTCAAACAGGCGCATTTCGTAATCCCCTGTATGCCGAACGACTCCGCCGGGAGTTGTCCGAACTCGACTTTCCTGCCTCTGTCGTCGAGGGAAACGGATTATACCGAGTCATGGTAGGCGTTTTCCCCACACTTCACGATGCGGCAGAAACAGAACGTCGGCTGCGAAGCGCCGGTTATCAAACAGTCATCGTCAGCCAATAAATAAAACTAAAACGTACCCTAATGATCCGACACGCTTCTTGATATGCGTTTTCTTTTATTAGGGTACGTTTTATATTTCATATTATCAGGTATCTATCATACATTATCTATGGATTTTCCCCATCCGGCTCTTCTGCTAATGCCTGCTCATATTTTTCTAAAATCATAGACTGAATCCGTTCTCTCGTATTAGAATTGATCGGATGTGCAATATCTCTGTACTCACCGTCCATTGCTTTTTTACTTGGCATGGCAATGAACATTCCTTTCTCTCCTTCTATAACTTTAATGTCATGAACAACAAATTCATCGTCGATCGTAATGGATACAACCGCTTTTAATTTTCCCTCTTTCGCAACTTTTCGCACTCGTACATCTGTGATCTGCATAGGTTCAGATCTCCTTTCTTTTCTGCCTTTTCGGAGTATTACGCCGCTTTTTTACAATGCGTAACGCTCATTTTTCTCTACTACAACTTTTACGCCGTTTTCTCCGACGTATCTTGTATTCGCTCTTATTGTATCCCTGCTCTCTACGATACAATTTTCGATATATGTATTATCTCCCAGATATACATCATTCAATATAATTGAATTTTTGATCACACAATTATTACCGACAAATACTTTTTTAAAGATAACGGAATTTTCAATCGTTCCGTTTACGATGCTTCCGCTTCCGATAAGACTGTTTTTCACAACTGCGCCCGGATTATATTTTGCAGGCGGCTGATCGCTTACCTTTGAATATACGCTTGGAAGCTCTCTGAAAAAGTAGTTTCTTACTTCCGGTTTCAGGAAATCCATATTTGTCTTATAATACGCATCTACCGTTGAGATATTATTCCAATAACTGTTGATCTTATATCCGTATATTTTTTTCAGATTTTTATAACGAATCAAAATATCGTTTACAAAATCATGTCTTTCATCTTCCGCACAATGCTCGATCAGATCGATCAGTTGTCTTCTGCGGAGAACATAAATTCCTGTTGAAATCGTATGCGAATGAGCCACCATCGGCTTTTCTTCAAACTCTTCGATCCTTGATTCTTCATTCATGCGAACCGTTCCAAATCTCGTGGCATCTTCTCCCGGTTCAAGATCCTTGCACACAACCGTTATGTCTGCTTTCTTCGCAATATGATACTCAAGCACTTTATTATAATCCAGCTTATAAACCGCATCACCAGAAGTAATGATCACATATGGTTCATGACATTTTTTCAGGAAATCCAGATTCTGGTAAATGGCATCTGCCGTTCCTCTGTACCAATATCCGTTGTCAGCCGTAATCGTAGGCGTGAACACGAACAATCCTCCCTGTTTCCTTCCGAAATCCCACCATTTTGATGAGTTCAGATGCTCGTTCAGCGATCTGGCATTGTACTGTGTCAGCACGGCAACTTTCTGAATATGAGAATTTGTCATATTGCTGAGTACAAAATCAATCGCACGATAGCTTCCCGCTACCGGCATCGCAGCCACCGCTCTTTTTGCAGTCAGCTCGCGCATCTTCCTGCTGTTTCCTCCTGCCAAAATAAGTCCTACTGCTCTCATACTCTCTCACCTGCCTTTATCAAGGTTTCGCCGCTTGCAAGTACGCCGTCCTCATAATCTTCCGCCGCTGTCACTCCGCTGATCGCAGTATTTTTTCCGATCTGCACGTTTGACGGAATCACAGAGTTCTCGCCGATCGTAGCAAGTCCTCCACTGTAAATGTTCGGTTTCATCTTGTTCGGCACATCGCTTCCGATTCCGATCACAACATTATCTCCGATTACCGTATCTTCTGCTATGATCGCCCTGTCTATCACACAGTTCTCTCCAATCGTTACTCCCTGCATAATAATGGAATCACGAACGACACTTCCCTTTCCGACGCGCACTCTTCCGCCTAAAACCGAATTATGCAGTTCCCCGTACACCTCTGTTCCGTTGCTGATAATACACCGATCTACCACTCCGTCCTGCGCAATATACTGAGGTGGGATATTCGCGCTGTTCGTATAGATCTTCCAGAATTCTTCATATAAATTAAATTCAGGGATAATATCAATCAGTTCCATATTGGCTTCCCAGTACGAACTCAATGTTCCTACGTCTTTCCAATAACCGTTATATTCATATGCAAAAAGCCTGTCCCCTTTGTCGTGACAATACGGAATAATATGTTTTCCGAAATCACAATTCGGTTGATCTTTCAACTTGATAAGAGCTTCTTTTAACACCGGCCAGCTAAAGATATAAATACCCATCGACGCCAGATTACTGCTTGGTTTTTCCGGTTTTTCTTCAAACTCTTTAATCCTGCTCTCATGATCAGTAACAACGATGCCGAACCGGCTCGCCTCTTCAATCGGAACAGGCATTGCCGCGATCGTCACATCCGCATGATTCGCTTTGTGAAAATCAAGCATCACTTCGTAATCCATTTTGTAAATATGGTCGCCTGAAAGAATAAGAACATAATCCGGATTATACGTCTCCATATAATCAAGATTCTGATAAATCGCGTTTGCCGTACCGGTGTACCATTCACTGTTAGAACTCTTCTCATAAGGAGGAAGTATCGATACACCTCCGACATTTCTGTCTAAATCCCACGGAATTCCTATTCCGATATGAGTATTCAGCCTCAGCGGCTGGTACTGAGTCAGCACTCCTACTGTATCAATTCCTGAATTAATACAGTTACTCAGCGGAAAGTCGATAATACGGTATTTTCCGCCAAATGCTACGGCAGGTTTTGCAACTTTTGCTGTAAGAACCCCCAATCGACTGCCCTGCCCGCCTGCTAAAAGCATTGCAATCATCTCTTTTTTAAACATTACGTCACCTCATTTCTAGTTAGATATATTTATTATATCATATTTTCATGTTTATCCAATCATTTTTTACAATTTTTTCTTTAACATTTTTAACTTTTTGTTTATTTCGCACAAAAAGAACTTCTTTCAATTTTTTGCATATATAGTATAATATAGTAGGTTATGATATTTTATGACTAATTTTTAAAAAACGATTGTTACACATAAAAATAACGGTGCATTTTAATTGTAACAGTTCAGCTATACAGCGCGATTTTACGAATGGCGCAGACGAAACTGTTACTTTCAACCCATTTAGGTGAAAGAAAAGAGGAAGCATTATGTATAAAATTGATTTTAACGAACCGATCCATATCCATTTTATAGGAATCGGCGGTATCAGCATGAGCGGACTTGCGGAAATCCTTTTAAAAGAAGGATTCACTGTATCCGGCTCCGACACAAAGGAATCTCCTTTAACGAAGAAACTGGTTTCTGAAGGCGCTCATATTATCTATGGTCAGAAAGTGGAAAATATCACACGGGATATCGGTTGTGTCGTTTACACTGCGGCAATCAATCGAAATAATCCTGAACTGATCGAAGCAGTTGCGCTGAAAATTCCGATGCTGACCCGCGCAGAACTGCTCGGACAGCTTATGAAAAACTACGATACGCCGATCGCAGTTTCCGGAACTCACGGGAAAACAACGACAACGTCCATGATCTCTCATATTTTACTGGAAGGAGATCTCGACCCGACGATTTCAGTCGGAGGTATTTTGAAGGCGATCGGAGGAAATATCCGTGTCGGAAATTCAGGTACGTTTATTACGGAAGCATGTGAATATACGAACAGTTTTCTTCATTTCTTCCCAAAAATCAGCGTAATCCTTAATATCGAAGAGGATCACCTCGATTTCTTCAAAGATCTGGAAGATATTCGTCATTCATTTCATCAGTTTGCGGAACTGCTTCCTGAAGACGGAACTCTTATTATCAATGCCGAGATTAAAGATTATGCCGAGATATACGAAGGTCTTTCCTGCAATGTCGTGACATACGGAACAAACGGATGTTTTGATTACAGCGCGAAAAATATTACTTATGACGAAAACGGACATGTCGCATTTGACTTGTTCCGCCGCGGTGAATATGCGGATCATATCCAGTTGTCGGTAACAGGCGACCATAATGTTTCAAACGCTCTGTCCGCCATTGCCGTTGCTGATATCCTTGGTCTTTCTATAGATATCACTAAGAGAGGATTGTTGTCTTTTACAGGAACAGACCGCCGTTTTGAATATAAAGGGGAATTTAACGGAGTAACTGTTATTGATGATTATGCACACCATCCGACAGAGATTCTTGCCACATTAAAAGCAGCGCAGCACTCTTTGCACAACAGTGTGTGGTGTGTATTCCAACCTCATACTTATACAAGGACAAAAGCGTTCTTCCATGAATTCGCAGAGGCGCTCTCTCATGCAGACCACCTCGTACTTGCCGATATCTTTGCTGCAAGAGAAACAGATACTCTCGGCATCTCCTCGGCAGATCTGGCGAAAGAAACCGAAAAACTCGGAACAGATACGCACTACTTCCCAAGCTTTGCACAGATCGAAGCATTCCTGAAAGAAAACTGCCGTCCCGGTGATCTGCTCATCACAATGGGAGCCGGAGACGTTGTTACAATCGGTGAAAATCTGCTGAAATAAACATCGTAGAAGCTATTTTTAAGTTCTCCACATAGTTATCTACAAAAAAGAGCAAGTTACCAACAAAAAAGCCCTTTTTTACCCGGCAGTAAAATGATACTATATAAGAAACACCTGACAAAAGCGGATTCCATGTCCGCTTTTTGTTAACCCCAGTTCAGCCCATCTCCGTGCTTGTAAGCATAAGTCATACTCGTATGACTTTGCGAACAAGTACCGAGATGGAGTGAGCGCCTTTTCATGAGCAAACCGCGGCAGCGCCGCTTTGAGTCCGCAGGACGCGTTTGCGATTGGCGCGGGCTGAACTGGGAGACTCCCTATACGGCGAGCGCCTTTTCATGAGCAAACCGCGGCAGCGCCGCTTTGAGTCTGCAGGACGCGTTTGCGATTGGCGCGGGCTGAACCGGGAAAAACGCGGCAGCGCCGCTTTGACCTTCACAAAACACTTAAGAATAATGAAACAGGATGGAGTAAGTATGAAAACACTGACATTAAAAAATAAATTTCAGACAAACGCGACGCTGCTGCCAAACGATTTTATCGACAATTACATGGTCAATGCCAACGGCGAATTTATAAAAGTATATCTTTTTCTTCTGCGGCATGCCGAAGACGACAATCCTGCGCTGACACTTTCTATGATTGCAGATTGTCTCAACAATACGGAAAAAGACATCTTGCGGGCGCTTAGATATTGGGAATCCGAAGGACTGCTCCGATCAGAATATGCGGCGGACGGAAAAATCACATCTCTCGAACTGCAAAGTTTTGCATGTGCATGGACTCCTCCCGCGTCCCGGAATACCGATTCTCCTGCCGGAGGCATTGCGCCGCAGACTGTCCGCTCCACGATACAAAATGTGTCCGACCGGAATCTTCCTTCTCAGCCTCAGTCAGATATTTCTTTATCTGCAGGTCTGACAGATCCGGTTCACTCTATACATAATAAAGAAGGGCTGCACACAGCTTCACGCCAGACAGCATCCGCTTCAAATGCATCCATTCAAAAAGCCGTCGCTATTGACGAATTTCGGGCACAAAAAGAAATAAAATCTCTCCTCTTTATTGCAGAACAATATTTGGGAAAAACATTAACACATACTGAAATGGAGACAATTACTTATTTTTATGATACACTGCATATGTCGGCAGATCTGATTGAGTATTTGATCGAATCTTGTGTAGAAAACGGACATAAAAGCATCCACTATATCAAAAAGGTCGCTTTTTCATGGGTCGAAGAAGGAATCGAGACAGTCTCTCAGGCAAAAGAGCAGTCTATGCTCTATTCCAGAAGCTGCTACACTGTACTGAATGCGTTCGGTATCAAAGGCAGAGGACCTGCTGCCTCAGAACTTGAATTTATCAAAAAATGGTCTGAGCAGTATGCATTTTCCTCTGACATTATCGCAGAGGCGTGCAGACGCACGATTACCTCTACACACCAGCCGAGCTTTGAATATGCCGATTCTATTCTGACAAAGTGGCATGAACACAATATCCGTCACTTAAAAGAGATCTCGGCGCTTGACGAAGCTCATCAGAAACAGAACTCTGCCGTAAGAACTGCCGCGCGGCAAAAACCTGTAACAAAGAATCTGAACAATTTTGAGCGCCGCAGTTACGATATGGAATCACTTGAAGAACAACTGCTGAAAAGCAATTAACAAAACGATTATCATTGAGCCAGACGGCAAGTAGAAGGAGTATCTCCATGGCACTTAAAAATTCACAATATTATGCACTGATGCGGGAGTACGAACAAACCAGATTGAAAAATCACGATCTTCAAATGAAGCGTTATGAAGAAGTTTACAAAAAACTTCCGGAATTCAAATCACTGGATGAATCGATTTCCATCCTTTCAGTGCAGTATGGCAAAAAAATGCTAAACGGCGATCCGAAAGCATTGTCTTCTCTCAAAGAAGAGCTTGCAATCCTGCGGCAGAACAAAAAGAACCTTCTTACTTCTGCCGGATTTCCCAAAGATTATCTGGAACCGATCTACGATTGTCCCGACTGCATGGACACCGGACTGTCTCTTATACACATCTCCGAGCCCACGAGACAGGCAGAAATCTCGTATGCCGTCTTCTGCTTGAAAAAAAAAAAAAAACTACAAGCCCACGAGACAGGCATACAGGAAAAGGAAGGTACACAAAATGAT
>OJJT01000131.1_pt1 | contig 56210 bp, 46 predicted proteins | sample 1596281 | NCBI WGS metagenome assembly OJJT01 (sample SAMEA4350145, study PRJEB24818) | metagenome | biome: human; feature: gut; material: faeces | place: Denmark | collected 2013-09
AAGTAGGCCGGACGCCACGGAAAAAGTGCGGCACCCCCGCCCGAAAAAGTAAGGTGACCAACAGGTAGAGCGCGCCTCCCGGCACCATCTTTGGCAAAAACGGGGCGGGGGACAAAAACAGGAAGGAAAACTCCAGAGGCTCCGTAATCCCTGTCATCATACAGGCCAGGGACGCGGATAAAAGCAGGCCTCCCGCCGCTCTTTTCTTTTCAGGCTTCGCACAGCGGTACATCGCCAGGGCCGCGCCCGGCAGGCCAAAAATCATAAAAATAAACTCTCCTGAAAAATACCTTGTTGCATCCGCGCTGAAATGGGCCACATTGGCAGAATCAGCCAGCTGGGCAAAGAATATATTCTGTCCCCCCTGCACCATCTGTCCCGCAACCTCCATGGTTCCGCCCACAGCAGTCTGCCAGAACGGCATATAAAATACATGATGCAGACCGAAGGGAATCAACGCTCTTTTTATCAGGCCAAAGATCAGCGTTCCCACATAGCCGCTGCCTGTCACCAGGCCGCCCAGCGCATAAATCCCGTTCTGCACTACCGGCCATATATAGTATAATGCAATACCCACAAACATGTAAACCAGTGTTGAGATAATAGGTACAAATCTTGTACCGCCAAAAAAGGACAGCGCATTCGGCAGGCTGATTTTATAAAAACGATTATGCAGGGCTGCCACTCCCAACCCTACTATGATACCGCCGAATACACCCATCTGCAGCGTCTGGATTCCGCAGACAGAGGCGATGGTTCCGCCAAGCACATGCCCGGCAGTTTCTCCGTTGGAAAGGATATCGCCATGGAGCACCAGCATGGCGCTGATTGCCGTGTTCATTACAAAATAGGCAATTACCGCGGAAAGGGCGGCTACCTCTTTTTCCTTCTTTGCCATACCGATTGATACGCCAATGGCAAAAATAAGGGGAAGGTTGTCAAATACCACGCTCCCGACCTTGTTCATAATTACCAACAGGGCATGGAGAAATGTCCCGTCACCCAGTATTTCACCTAACCCATAGGTTGCAATTGTGGTTTCATTGGTAAAAGAACTGCCGATTCCCAAAAGCAGTCCCGCCACAGGCAAAATGGCAATGGGAAGCATAAAACTCCGTCCGACACGCTGCAAAACACCAAAAATCTTGTCTTTCATTTTTCTTTTTCTCCTTTCACGGCCGCAGACCGCATGAAAATCAGGGCAGAAGCATCCCCGGCTTCGTTGGCAGGACGCGAAGCGTCCCCTCCCTGTTCTGTTTTTGTCCGGATGCATGGTATTTATGCGCTGAATTGCAGTGGATTTGCCGCAGAAATAAAAAAAAGGGCATCAATACACATAACCATCCTAAGTGTCATGTATAGTGAATGCCTCGTAAGAGTTACATACTATATTTTGACTATAAAATGCCTTTGGGCATTTGTCAAGTTTTTTATTTTACTTTTTCCTACTTTTCTGCCGTTTACTCTTCTGCCGGCCTGCGCATATACTGCGCAGGCCGCACAAATATACACTATGGGCAGACAGGCCGCCGCACAGCGATGCCATCAGCCGGATGCCTGCCGCAGTCCGGATGTCCGGGCTGTTACCGCGGATTCGTCATAACGGAATCTGCTTCCCGCCTATGCTGCACCCCTCTTTTTCCCTCCCCGCCGATCCTTATTGAGGAGCTCTTCAAATTCCTTCAGCTTCTGCTTCGCTTCCGGGCTGAGATCCTGCGGAACCTGAACCTGCACTGTGACATAATGGTCCCCATATACACCGGGGTTTTTCATGGAAACGATTCCTTTTCCCTTCAGCCGGATTTTAGTTCCCGGCTGGATTCCTTCCCTGATTCTGCACATAATTTTACCGGAAAGCGTCTGTACGGGAGCCTCTCCACCAAATACAGCCGTGGTAAACGGAATGGTAATGGTGGAATACACATCCATTCCTTTCCGCTCAAAGCCCTGTTTTTCACCCACCTTGACCTTAAGCAGCAAATCTCCCGCCTCGTCGCCGTATCCCGGCATTCCTTTCCCGCGGATCCTTACCTTTTTGCCGTTTTCAATCCCTGCAGGGATATGGACCTGCAGGGACTGCGCCGGTCCGCCCATGCCATCCGCATTCTGCAGACTGATAAGCTTATCGCAGCCGAAGGCCGCTTCGTCAAAGCTGACCTCTACCTCCGCCTGGAGATCCCGGCCCCTGCCGCGGAAGCTATCCTGCGAAAAACCTCCTCCGTAAAAACTGTCTTCAAATCCGCCATAGCCATGGCTTCCGTTATGAAAGCCTCCTGAAAAGCGGCTGCTGCGAGAACCGCCTTTTTTACCGTCTTTACTGTGGAACAAATCCCCGAAAATATCTCCGAAGATATCGTCCATATTTCCCTGTTCAAAATGATATTCCCGATATCCGCCGTTCTGCCGTCCCGTAAATGCATCCGGGCCGGGCGCTGAACCGTCAAATGCGGCATGCCCGAACTGATCATACAGTTTTTTCTTCTCCGGATCACTTAATACGGAATAAGCCTCGGTTATCTCTTTAAACCGCTGCTCGGCATGGGTATTACCGGCATTTTCATCCGGATGGTACTTCTTCGCAAGCTTACGGTAAGCCTTTTTAATCGCGTTTTCATCCGCTCCCTTTTCTATTCCGAGAATTTCATAATAATCTCTTTTTGCTGCCATTCTATTCACCTTCATTCTTTTCTCAGGCGCGGCTGTCCGCCGCTTTTGGTTCCGGCCTGTCAGGCATTACAGCCGGTGCATTACATAAGCTATGTATGCCGCCTGCTTCATCCCCGGCCTGCAAAATACCTCACACAACGGTGAGGTCCGGACAGTTGCTTTCATAAATTTATATTATACTCTGCATTATTTGTTCTATATGTACTATAACATATGCCCGTATTATTTTCAATACAAAAAATACTTTCTTTATAAAACTTTATAAAATTTGCGAGAGACTTTTCAGCCGAATAAAGCTTCCTGACGGTAATAAAAAAGCAGCAATACCGATGCTCCGGGGGATATACCGTCCGGCATCCGCATTGCTGCTCCTTTATTTTATATTACTATTACTGTATTATCTGGTGGCCAGGATTTCATTCATCTGGCTTACAAGCCCGTCACAGTCAATTCCATGTACCATGCATGCTTCCTCCAGGCTTTCCCCCTGGGCAGACGGGCATCCCAGACAGTGCATTCCCGCGCGCATCAGCATCTGGGGAATTAATTCGTCCATATTGACCAACTGACCGATTAACATATCTTTACTTATCTGCATTCTTTTTTCCTCCTTGGTATTATAAGCCGGATAAACCGGCTGTTCCTCTGCGGATATATTTATCTCTTTACTTCCGCTCCTGCTATCCGCTGCCGGAATTATTATATCACAGTTTCTCGCATTAAGCGAAATATTTTCCGGGAAAAAAGCGGAAAAAACGAAAGAAAAATAATATTTATTAATTGACTTTTTATCAGACATAAAGTATCATCAAAGTAGTCTTACTATATTTCTGTGCATTCGCACATTCTGGCAGTTTCTGCCGCAAAATCACATTTTATTTAACGGCAGAAACCGCAGGCGTCAATTTTTCTTATACGCTCTGTTCTCCTGCCGCCAAAAGGAGGTACAATGAAGAAAAAGACGCTGATCGCAGAAGAACTTGACGCAGCCGGTATCAAAGTGCAGTATGATGAACATGTAAAGAGAATCCTGAGCAACAGACAGGTTCTGGCCCGTATCCTGCAGGGTGCTGCCGCTGAATACGCAGACTTCGATGTTGAGGAAATTGCGGAATGGATTGAACCAGGAATTGAGGTCGCCAGGGTGCCCTTAAAGCCCGGAGGGAAAAAAGGAAATGAGCTTTTAATCACAGGGAACAATACGGAAAGCGTGGTTCCCGGTGAGGGTCGCATCACATTTGATATCCGATTTTGTGCCATGCTTCCCGGACACAAAAATATGACCATGGTTAAGCTTTTGCTCAATGTGGAAGCACAGAAGAAATTTTATCAGAAATACCGGATTGTGACCAGAGGGATTTTCTATGGCGCAAGAATGCTGTCGGAACAGCTGGACAGGGAATTCAAGGATTCCGATTATGATTCGCTGAAAAAAGTATACAGTATCTGGATATGTATGAACGCACCGAATCATATCGGAAATGCCATGTCTGAATACCGGATTTCCAAAAGGGATCTTATCGGAAGGATTCCCGAACGGAAGGCAAGCTATGACAAGCTGTCGGTAATTGTTATCTGCCTGAATGAAAAGGCGCCTGCCGGAAATTCCGGAAAGCTGCATGGCTTTCTGAATACCCTGCTGTCTCCGGATATGGATGCAGCCCAAAAAGAAAGGATTCTGGAAGAAGATTATGGCCTGGCAATGGAACAGGAATTAGAAAAGGAGCTGAAGCAGATGTGTAATTTAAGTGAAGCCATTGAAGAAAAGGCACTGGAAAAAGGATTAAAAAAGGGAATCAAACAGGGATTTTCCAGGGGAAAAGCCCAGGGCATTGCAAAGGGCAAGACACAGGGGATTCGTCTGACAAAGCGTGTATTGCGCCTGGCCGGGGAAGGCCTGTCAGAGTCAGATATTGCCGCGGCCTGTGCAGTCACAATGCGTCAGGTGCATGAAATTCTGGCTGATTAATCTCAAAAATTCATACACGGCACAGAAAGCGGATAATTTTCAATCGTCATTTATGTGTAAGAGGCAGGGCCAAGAATACGTTTTTTCCTCAGGCCCTGCCTCTTTTATTAAATAACGGTCAGATATCCATATTCCCCGAGAGCCTTCCAATCGTGCTTATTACCAGCTCATCCCCATATTCCCTGTTTTCAAAATAAGCATAATACCCACCGTAAATAGTATAGGTCAGCTTTACATTCTCCTTCGGGTCCTCCCGGTATTCGGGACATACGGAAAAAACAAGCTCCTTCAGTGTTTTTTCCAGCTTCTGCACAAGGATACCGCTGCGGCTGTCTGAAAAAAGAATACATATGAGAGCATTTTTTGCCGCATAGCCAAGGTACAGCTCCTTCGTAAATTCCTCCGGATTCTTCAGCAGGTTTTCCGGATGGTTGAGCGCGCCGATAATGGATTCCACCACCTCTGTTTCCAGCTTATCTGACAGATCATAAATGTCCTGATAGTGGGAGTAAAAGGTAGATTTGTTGATTTCCGCTTTTTCGCATACCTCCTTCACTGTTATCCTTTCCAGAGACTTCCTGGAGCGCAGTTCTATAAAAGCATTTTTTATACTTCTTTTCGTCTTTTCTATTCTGATATCCATTGCCCGTTTTCCCCCGACACTTTTCCCAAACCGTTGGATATCCAATCTTTCCGCAGGTTCGTTGGTAGTACTTCTTTATCAAAATATATATAATCAATTATAGTTGGAAATCCAACTCGTGTCTATTATCTTTGTATTTTTTATTCTCATCCTGCAGGATTTATATGAAATTTTATTAAGACGCGCGCCTTCTGGCGCAGACAGGAGCAGCCATGGAATTTTATGATTTTTATACGGGACAGGACTTCGACAGCTATCGGTTTCTGGGAGCGCACCCCTCTGATTCGGGGGTAACCTTTTGTACCTTCGCTCCGGCAGCACAGCATGTCAGCATAATCGGGGACTTTAACGGCTGGACGGACACCGGAATGGGAAAGATTTATGACGGTAATTTCTGGGAATGCACGATCCCCAACGCAGCCCCGGGCATGCGTTATAAATACCGGATCTACAAAAAAGACGGTTCTTTTCTGGATCATGCCGATCCTTATGCATTTTATTCCGAAGTAAGGCCGGGTACGGCATCTGTCATATGTGGACTTTCCGACTATCATTTTCACGATGAAAAATGGAACCGAAGCAGGAGCGTCTCCTACAATAAACCGATAAATATTTATGAACTGCATTTTGGTTCCTGGAAAAAGAAAACCGATGCCCCGGATGGCTGGTATTCCTATCAGGAGCTGGCTGCTCTGCTCATTCCTTACCTGAAAGAAAATGGTTATAACTATCTGGAAATCATGCCTCTTGCGGAGCATCCCTGTGATGAATCCTGGGGCTATCAGGAAACCGGATTTTTCAGCCCTACCTCCCGCTACGGGACACCGGACGGCCTGAAGGCTTTTATCAGCCAATGCCACCAAAACGGGATTGGCGTGATTCTGGATTTCGTACCGGTCCATTTTGCCGTAAATGACTATGCGCTCTGGAAATATGACGGCACCTCCCTTTATGAATATCCCAACGCCGATGTGGGCGTAAATGAGTGGGGAAGCTGTAATTTCATGCACTCCCGCGGGGAGGTCTGCAGCTTTCTCCAGTCGGCCGCCTGTTACTGGCTCAGGGAATTTCATTTTGACGGTCTGCGTATGGATGCCGTATCCAACCTGATTTACTGGCAGGGCCGTCCGGAGCGCGGGGAAAACAAATCTGCAATCCGGTTTCTGCAAAACCTGAACCAGGGGCTAAAGAAAAGATTTCCTCATGCGCTGTTGATTGCCGAAGATTCCACCGCCTATCCCGGTGTTACCGCACCCGTATCGCAAAACGGCCTTGGTTTTGATTATAAATGGGATTTGGGATGGATGAATGACACGCTCTCCTACTTTCAGGCAGCTCCTTCCCAGAGGACACAGCTTTATCATAAGCTCACCTTTTCCATGCACTATTTTTATAATGAACATTATCTGCTCCCACTCTCCCACGATGAGGTGGTGCATGGAAAGGCTTCCATTGTACAGAAAATGAACGGTGGTTATGAGGATAAATTTCCGCAGGCCAGAGCTCTTTACCTTTATATGTACGCCCATCCCGGCATCAAATTAAGCTTCATGGGAAATGAACTGGGACAGTTGAGGGAATGGGATGAGAAAAGGGAACAGGACTGGGAACTGGAGGATTATCCGCTGCATAAAGCCTTTCACCGCTTTCTCCGGGAACTGAACCACTGCTACCTCACCTGCCCCGCCTTATGGGAACTGGACAGCTCCAGGGAAGGGTTCCAATGGATCGACTGTCACCAGGAAGAAGCATGTATTTATGTATTTGAGAGAATCAGCGGCAGCCAGACGATTCTCGCCATTTTCAATTTTTCCGATATGACCCGCAGCTACACATTCACCTGTGACAGAATCCGTACCTTCCGCCTGCTGATTGCAAGCGACATGACACAGTTCGGCGGAACCTGTGACTACCCTGAAAAAGAACTGCTCTTCCGTAAAAAAACGGCGGAGTTTACCCTTTCGGCTTTTTCCGGCAGATGGTATTTATTAGACTGATTCTGCCTTTTGGTCGGAACAGACACCGTTTTCACACAATGAACAGCGGCTCCCTGTCCTCCTGCTGCCGGATGAAATTTAGCAGTATTTCCAGCCCTTTGCGCAGCTGCTCCTCATTCTCTGCGGAGCAGGTAGCGATTCTGACCGCATTTGTCTTTCCCTGGTTGCCCACGGTAAAACGCTCCGCGCCAAAGACGCTTACTCCCCGGCAGGAAAGCTCCGCCTCACACAACCTTCCGGAAAGATTGTCCGGCAGCTCCAGCCACTGGTAATAGGACTCTTTTCGCAGGCTGCTTTCCGGAAAACAGGAAGCATAAATTTCATTGCGGGCAATGGCGGCGTTTCTTTTTTTCTGGATTATTTTCCAGGCCAGGCCGCTTCGGATAATCTCGGCTGCAATTTCCATGTTCAGGGAGGAAATTTTCAGATTCTGGCTGAAAATCCCCTGTTCCATGGGATTCACATATTTATCCGGCAGATATAGATAAGCAATCCGCAGGCCCGGACAGAGCGGTTTGGACAGGCCGCTTACATAGATGCAATGTTCCGGCGCATCCAGGGCTAGCGGCGAATACGGTTTTTCCAGTAATGCCGCATAGTTGTCATCTTCCACCGCAATCAGGTTTCTCTCCTTTATGATCCTTGCAATCTCCTTCTTGCGGGCGTTGGAAAATGCAATATTGGTGGGATTTCCGCCTGCGGGCATCATATAGATTCCTTTGATTTTCTGCAGCACGCAGGCATTTTCCAGCCGTTCTGGGCACATTCCCCAGGCATCATTTTCAATGGGCACCAGCTGCAGGTAAAGAAGATTTGCCAGGCTGATAAAGTTGGGATAGGTATAAGTATCAACCGCGATCCTGTCTCCCGCTTCAAACAGGGAAGACAGGATGGTGGCCAGCGCATTCTGCGCACCAGCGGCTATCATGGTGTTATGTTCATCCGCATCCAGCCCGAACCGCTGAAGCCATCTGGCCGCAGTCAGAATCTGCCCTCTGTCACCCAGGGGGTGTGAATATTCAAAAAGCTGCTCTGAAAAAGGTTTTTTCAGGATATCTATTGTAAGATCCCTGATTGCTTCATTGGATTCATAAAACGGATGTATGACGGCCAGTTCGATTCCCGGCGCCGTATTCTTTTCCACTGTGGAGGTGGGGACATTGGCATAGGGAGTTACAAAGGTCCCTTTTCCCGTCACGGCGTGGATAAGCCCCCGCATCTCGCAAAGCTTATAAGCCTTGGTGATTGTGCTCAGATTCAAATCCAGATAATCCGCAAGCTCTCTCTGCGGCGGAAGCTTTGTATTAGCGGACAGCTTGCCGCACTTAATATCACGCTCCATCAAATCTGCAAGACTGTAATAAAGCGGAAATTTCAAATCCTCTCTGTCCGGTGTCCAGGACATGGGATAATCATCAAAAGAATTCACTGGCATAGCTTTCTCCTTTCGAGGCATGGAACTTACTTCCGTTTTTCCCCCGTTTTTCCACGCGCTTTATCCCCCCAGGTGCCGCACGCTATTTGCTCCGGTTCCTTTTCTTCATGTATCACACGCCGATTATTCCGACTCTGTCCCTTCCAGATAATAACAGAGTATGGGCGTTTGCGGCTCAATATTTTCAAATATAAATTCAGCTGCGTCGGAAGGAAGGTTTATGCAGCCGTGAGAGCCGCTTTTTTTATAAATGGTTCCTCCGAAGCCAGATCGCCAGTAGCCGTCATGCATGCCGATATCCCCGTTAAACGGCATCCAGCAGGTGACTGGAGTGTTGTAATTCTTTCCCTTCAGAACCGCATTCCGCTGCTTATAGGTCAGCTCATAGGCGCCGGCCGGTGTGCCCCAGCCCTTTGACTCATTCCCGGATACGAAGTCCGTTTCTATCAAAAGCTCCCCGTCCCTGTAGAAAAAAAGATGCTGGGCCGTCAGATTCATTTCCACGTAGGTATCTCCATAATCCGGCGCGGCATGGCTGGCCGCCGTCTGCAGATAAAGCGGCTCCCGTTTCTGGCTTTGGCAGGCCGTAATCAGTTCCACCAGCGCGTCCGTTTCCCCTTCCTTATCAATCATCCAGCCATAATGTCCTTTCGTTATGGCTACCGTAGGGCCGTAAGAGGTTTTTAACTCCTTCGTACAATAAGCGGTATTGTATTTCCTGGCCAACCCGTTCACATATTCCTTCACTGCCTCAGTATCAACTGTCACCCTCCCGCTTTTATCCTGCTGCAGCCATCCGCAGATAGTATTGCCGTCCAGCTTTTCCTCACTGTCCCCAAACTGATAAATGATTGATACCTGCGCGTATGGTCCATATGCCTCCCTTTGAGCCAGCAGCACAGGATCATCCTCCAGTATTTGCGGCTTTTTGTAGATGTCCAGCTCCTCAAGTGATATCCGGGCTTCCAGGCCGCTAACCGCCCTTTGCACCTCCTGCAGAAGCCTGCCCGGCACAGGGTAATTCCCCTGCTCCTCTTTTTTAATCTGAAGCCCTTCATTGTCCGTATAGACAAGACAGGCATCGGCAGGAGGCACTGCCTCCTCCGGATCCATACAGCGCAGCTTACGGACAACCATCTCCAGTTTTGCTTCATCATATCTTACACCAAAACCGGCAGACTCATATTCCTCTCCTTTCACATAACGCGCGCCCCACAGCAGAGGATTCTGTTTATCCATAATTTTCTCAAGGGTTCCGTCATAAACAGGCCGGAGGGTGATATCCATACCCCTGATTATCTCTTTTCTCCCGCCCCGTTCTTCCAGCACTAATTCGTAACTGCCCATTTGGGCCGCAATCTTCTCTTTTGCTTCCTCCGCCGTCAACCCTGATACGGATATTCCGCGGATTATTGTATTCGGCAGATAAGTATGGATGAAGTTCAGGCTGAACAGCAGATAAAAAGCGGCGGCTAAAAACAACGGCTCCGTCAGAAGCGGTATGCAGGAACGCATTTCGGCTTTTTTCCTTCTGCGCCTCCGCCGGCCCGGCTGTATCCATGGCCTGCTGCCTGCGTATTTTCCGCCTCCCGTCCTTCTCTGGCCGCAGGCGCCTGCAGCTTTTACGCCTTTTTTCTTTTTTCCGGCCCTTTCTTTGCTGGTCTTCTTCCACCCATTTCCGTAATGGTTCTTTTTTACTGTCATACCCCGTCTGTTTCTCCGCATGATCTCCATAATATAAAAATCATTCCTTCCGGTTATTTTTATAAACCAGACAACCGGTTTCAATTTACGATTATTATAGCATCAACCCTGCCCTGCAAAAACCGGATAATTGTATGCCACACAATTATTTTTTTTAAATAATGTGAGTAACCGGTTTTCCTGAGCCATTCTTCCCGGAGCTCGGCATCCTGCCAATAAAGTTATATAAAGAGACTTCTCGACTAACTTCATTCCACATGCTATACTTAAGATACACTTACGCAGGAAAAAGCTTCTTCCCGCGGCAGAAAGGCGGTGCCATATGAGTTTGCTTCTCATGGAGCAGGATGCGGACTTCCTGAAACTAACCAACGAAATCTTTACGCGGCAGCTCGCTGCCAATCATACGCTTAACAATATGCTGACTGATCGTGCCAGGCAGAAAATGTATCAGGACGTGAAGTATAATATAGATTTTCTTTATACCGCCCTCTGCCTGGAGGACGACGGAATTTATGCCCGCTATGCCAGATGGCTTTACCAGCTGCTCACACCGCTGATGACCGGCTGCAGCCGTGAATCGCTGCGTGATATCATGACGGAACATTATGAGCTTATCAGAACCTGCATGTCAAAAACGCTGTCTTATGAGAAGCATGACCGGCTTCACCGGCTGCTTAACGGGGCAATAAAAGCGACGGCAGAGGAATGTGACGCCGGTCCTCCGGCTCCCTCCTCCGCTCCGGTTAAATATGAGAAAGAGGTCACACGTTATCTTGACTGTCTGCTGCAGTCGGATACCGAAGGCGCGCTGGCGCTGGTGACCGGCTGTGTCAAGGAGGGAATCCCCCTGGACGATGTGTGCTCGGATATCGTGGCCGAGGCCATGCGAAGGGTAGGCGAGCTGTGGCATCTTCATCTGATTTCCGTGGATATGGAGCATTACTGTACTTCCGTCACGCAGATGGCTCTCTCCCAGTTTTATCCTCTGATCTTCGGACAGCCGCGAAAGGGGAAAACCGTGCTGATAGCCTGTGTGGGCAGCGAGCTTCATGAAATAGGCGCCCGGATGATAGCCGATTTATTCGAATACAGCGGCTGGGACAGTATCTATCTGGGGGCAGCCGTACCGGTGGAAACCTTGCTTTCCGCCGCTGAGAAATACCAGCCGGATCTCATCGCGCTCTCCGTTACAATGCCGCAGCATCTCCCGCTTTGCCGGAATGCCGTGGAACAGCTGCGGGAAAAATTCCCAAAGCCCAAAATTGCCGTTGGCGGCAATGCTTTTACAGACACAAAAATATGGAAGAGCTGGAACGTTGATATATATACAGAAGACGCAAAAGCTCTCGTACAATGGGCGGATAATACATTATGATCGTTTACATTGCTTTATGCGGCAGCACCGGAACAATAAACAGAGTCATACACAGCACGCCTCTGGGCATTATCAATGAGGGCAGTGATATCAGAGAGCTTTTTACCGGGGAAAATGAACTGGATTCTATTCTACGGCAGGACTCCGGGATCGGACAGTCCTGCCGGGCCACAATGAAAATGGAAGGAAATCCAATCGTATTTGTTACGGTTATGGCTATGAACCAGCAAAGGCTTGTCCTGGCATATGACATTGATGATCCGTCACAGATATCCAGGCTGGTTGAAATGTCTCTCAACGCCGCGGCTCTGCCTGAGCTTTCCGGCCAGGAACCCTACGGCTCCGGATATTATGAAATTCAGAAGCTGAACAGCCGCCTGATTAATTACCAGCGGACTTTAGCAAAAAACAACGTACGGCTGCAGGGCCTGCTGGAGGAATCCCGGAAGGCCCAGAACACTATTGAAACACTGGAACGGGATTTGCTCACCGGGCTGTACACGGAAAAGGCATTCTATGACAAAGCTGCCGGCGTACTGGCTCAAAATCCGGAGACGGCTTTCGATATTATTGCGGTGGATATTGAGCATTTCAAAATTGTAAATGCGGTGTTCGGAACGGAAAGCGCTGACAGGCTGCTTTCCCATCTGGCGATCTGTCTTCTGACAATCCAGACCGATGCCCTGACACTTATTACAAGAGCCCGGGCAGATACTTTTTTTGCGATCCTGCCGCGCAATACCGACACCTATAAAAAACTGGATGAAAATATCCTTCTTTTTCTGGATGGTTATCCTCTTCCGATGCGCATCCAGATTAAAATCGGAATATACCATGTGGAAGAAAAGGCGCTGTCGGTCGCCCGCATGTGTGACCTGGCACTGCTGGCTGCAAACAGCATCAAAGGAAACTTCGGCCAACGCTTCGCTTCCTATGACAGATCCATGCGTGAAAAACTGATTTTTGAGCAAAAAATCGTAGATACAATGGTGGAATCCCTGCAAAGAGAGGAATTTCTCGTCTATCTTCAGCCTAAGGTAGCAGTGGATACCTCCCGCATCATCGGGGCGGAAGCCCTGATTCGCTGGAAACACCCCGAATTCGGAATGATTTCTCCTGCAGATTTTATTCCGGTTTTTGAAAAGAACAGTTTCATCTACAGTGTGGATTTATTTGTATGGGAAAAAGTGTGCCACATGCTCCGGGATTGGAAAAAGAAAGGCATCACAGGCATTCCGGTTTCCGTAAATGTATCCAGGACGGATCTTTACCATGAAGCTCTCCCGGAAACGCTCACTTCCATGATAACGGCTTATGGTCTTTCACCGGAGGAACTTCACCTGGAAATTACGGAATCGGCCTACGTACAGAACAGCCGGCAGCTGCCTGATGCCATCAGGCGGCTGAAGGAAATGGAATTTATTATTGAAATGGATGATTTTGGAAGCGGCTATTCCTCCCTTAATACGCTTTCGGAGCTTCCCATAGATGTCATGAAGCTGGATCGCCTGTTTCTGTACCAGGCCGAAAATGATCCCCGCAGACAAAAGGTCATGCAATTCGTCATTGATTTGGCAAAGGAGCTTCATTTGCAGGTGATTGCGGAGGGTGTGGAAACCGAAGATCAGGCCGGACTTTTAAGGAAACTGGGCTGCCGCTATGCCCAGGGCTTTCTGTACGGGCGCCCCATGCCAGAGGCGGAATTTCTTGCCTGTCTGGCTGCTGCCCCCAAATAAACATCATAGTTCAAGTGAGGCAATGCCATCGTTGTTCATAATAGAGGCAACAGAAACAGGTGTATTTCCATCATACAGCACATAGCACTGCATTAAGCCTTTTTCGCACAAGGGATAGTGATAAACAGGGTGCATATCCGGTTTGCCACCCGCAAGAATATCGTTTGCAATTTTGGCCCATACTGCAAATTCCCCGGCTGATTGTACCTGTACGATTTTAGCGCTCCCTGTATGGTAAAGAGGTTTTTCTTCAGGCAGCATGGCCAGATAAACTTCATCCTCATCGGATAAAGCAGTCTGGCCATGTACTTTGGCTTTTCCATAAACCAAACGGTACAATTCATCCTCCGCGAGCAAATCAAGCCAAACAGGCATATTGAGTGACTTTATCTCATCAATGAGTATTTTTTGTCTTTCGGCCGGAAGCTCCCCGATGCGGATGTCATAGATAAATGTTATCCCATATTCACCGGCTTTAGGCTTTATATAGGTATAAAAACCATTATCAACCACTTCCATATGCTCTGCACGCCCAAACATACTTACATAAAAGTTTGCCCCGGCATCAATATACTTTATAATTTCTTTTTCGGTCATTTTCCATCCCCCATGTTTTTTTACATTTTTTAAACCGTTATTTTAAGTTCTGATATCACCTGCGATATAAAATTACATATTCTCAGCCCAAAAGTGAGCATCCGCTGCCCCTTTTTCTTCAAATCCCAGCTTTCTGGCCAACGCCGCGGATTCTGTGCGGAATGGCCAGCATGACCATGCCGGGAACAGTCCTCTGCTAAGGCATTCATCAATAAATGCAGAGGCGCAGGCCATGGCAAAGCCTTTTCTGCGGTAACCCTCGCAGGTGCAGATATCTGTTTCCGCCTGCCCTCCGCCGATAAATACTGAAATGCATTGGCTTATAATCTCTTCTCCTTTTACTATTCTGTATCCAATTCTTTCAGACAGGTGCCCACCCAGATTTCCTGCTGTTTCATATTCTCTTAGTTGGGCATCTTCCATTCTCAATACTTTATAACCATCAGGGAGAACTATCGTTCTTTGTATTTCGCGGTACCTCTTCTCATTGAAGTCAAATAATGTTCTCTTTATCCGAATAATACCTCTGTCTGCCATGATTTCATCCAAAATCTTTCCCGTCTGTTCATCCAGAGCAAAAAGAACCATTTCTTTTTCCATCATAGCCGGCATCAGCTCCTGAAAAATAAGTTCTTTCACCTGCAAAAGGAAATTCCTGCTGTGGTCTTTTGACGCCAGATAGAAAAAACCTCCCTGGGGCAATATTAAGGCATTTTGCGGCTCCGATACCGAATCGACATAAAGATTTCCCGCGCCCTTTCCTTCAATCACCGAATAAATCAAAGGGATTCCATGATTGGTTCCCTCAAATAATCCGGCAACTTTACCATAATCACACTTCTCAAGCTTTTCCATTTTCTTATCCCCTTCTCTGCCTTCGTTAGATATATTCATTGTAACACATCATTGTATACACGCAAATGAGGCGTCGGAAATAGATGGAATGAAAGCTGTCGTAAACCGGCGGAATTAATTTCCGGCGAAAACAAAATCTGTTGCCTATCCAACAGGTTATTTCTATCCCGGCTGTTAGAATATACATAAAGGATGATATCCAGCTTATATACAGAAAGGAAGGATATATCATGGAAAAAACATATGATTTAATTATTATCGGCGGCGGTCCTGCAGGATTGGCGGCTGCTATATATGCCGGGCGTTCCCAGCGGGATACGCTTGTGGTGGAAAAAGGCGGCTACGGCGGGCGCGTTAAGGATACCGGGGAAATCCGCAATTATCCGGGCACCATTTCAGACAGCGGCCAGGGGCTGATGGAAAAATTCCATCTGCATGCACAGAGCTATCCCACCGTGGAATTCTGCCGCTCCACAGTGACAGGCATTCGAAAGGAAAAGGGGCTTTTTACCGTGGATACCAAACGGCGTGGCAGCTTTACGGCCCGCAGCGTGATACTGGCGCTGGGAACCAAGCCGCGGGAGCTGGGAATTCCCGGAGAAAAAGAATTCGTCGGGCACGGCGTAGCCTACTGCGCAACCTGCGATGCGGAATTTTTCAAAGGAAAAAATATCTATGTCCTGGGCGCCGGAGACCAGGCGGTGGAGGAAGCCGATTACCTCACAGGCTTCGCCTCCAAAGTCACAATTATCGTACTGCATGAAAAAGGCCATCTGGATTGCAATGAGGTTTCAGCCCAGCGGGCTTACAAAAATCCGAAGATTGAATTCGTCTGGAGCACCACAGTGCAGGAAATCAAAGGCTCGGACCACGTGGAAGCGCTGGTCCTGAAAAATGTAGAAACCGGAGAAGTCTCCGAGGTTCCGGCCGACGGCCTGTTCTTTTTCGTAGGCATGGTGCCGCAGACGGATTTGGTAAAAGAGCTTGCAGAGTGCGACAAAGCCGGTTATCTGAAAGTCAATGAAAAAATGGAAACGTCTCTTCCCGGACTATATGCTGCCGGAGACTGCAGCCAGACCTTTCTGCGCCAGGTGGTGACCTCGGCGGCAGACGGCGCGGTGGCTGCCACCGCATCGGAACGGTATGTGAAGGAACGCGGCCAGCTGGATGAAATCCTCTCCCCCGGCTCACCCAAAACCGCATTTATCTTCTATAACCCTTACCGGAACGAGGATATCAGCTGCGTAGGTGAACTGGAAAAGAAGCTTGGCGGCGAATGGAAGCTTTACCGACAGGATATTTCCAGACAGGATCTTTTATACCGGGAGCTTCAGGTAAAGGCCACTGTTTCCGTGGCGTTTTACCAGGACGGAAAGCTGCTGGAGGTAAAGGGGGCTGAACAATGCTAATAAAGACGGCCGGACAATGCTATGAAAACGTCCGGGCCTTTGGTCTACGCTCCGCTTCGGTCGGTGCAAAATATGTGCCACTGGCACATAGCACCCCCCGCGGCAGTCGCCAAATATCCATGCAAGCATGGCTACTTGGCGCATTGCTCGCGGAAATAAACAACTATAACTTACAGATGCAGATAATTTCTGCAAAATCTATGGACAGGAGGAATTTATAATGGGTCAGCCACTTGTTTTTCCACACGGGGTCACGGTTTATGATCCTGAAAAATGCTGGAACGGATATACTCTGGTTCCGCTGATTAATGACGGTGTCCTGCTGTTTGATATGAACGGCAACGAAATCCGCCGCTGGAATATGCAGGCCATGCCTGCGAAAATGTTGCCGGGTGGTTATGTGATGGGGCTTTCCGGCTACCGTCACCCGGATTACGGCATGCAGGACGGTGTAAATCTGCTGGAAATCGACTATGACGGCAACATTGTCTGGGAATTTGACCACCTGGAGGAAATTGATGATCCCGGCCGGGATCACCGCTGGATGGCAAGGCAGCATCACGATTACCAGCGGGAGGGCAACCCGGTGGGCTACTATGTACCCGGCATGGATGCTAATCCGCTGGGAGGGAAAACCCTGATTTTATGTCATCAGACCATCCGCAATCCGCTGATTTCCGATAAAAAACTTCTGGATGACATGATGATTGAAGTGGACTGGGAAGGGAATATCCTCTGGAAATGGTCCATCAGCGATCATTTTGAGGAACTGGGTTTTGACGAGGCAGCGAAAAATGTACTCTTCCGTGATCCGAATATGCGCTCCTCGGACGGCGGCGTAGGCGATTATCTGCATGTGAACTGCGCAAGCTATCTTGGGCCGAATAAATGGTACGATCAGGGCGACAGCCGTTTCCATCCGGACAACATTATTTTCGACTGCCGGGAAGCGAACATCCTGGCGATCCTGGACAAAGCCAGCGGAAAGCTGGTTTGGAAAATCGGTCCGGATTTCAATGCCACACCGGAGCTTCGTAAGCTGGGCTGGATTATCGGCCAGCATCATTTTCACATGATCCCCAAAGGCCTGCCCGGGGAAGGCAACCTGCTGATATTCGACAACGGCGGCTGGGCCGGCTATGGCATGCCCAACCCCGGTTCTGCCCTCGGCGCGAAAAATGCGCAGCGCGATTACAGCCGTGTCCTGGAATTTGATCCGATAACACTGGAAGTGGTGTGGAAGCTCACCCCCAAGGAGCTGGGCCATGCAATCCCTACGGACGCCAGTAAATTCTACAGCCCTTATGTGAGCAGCGTCCAGCGTCTTCCCAACGGGAATACCATGATTGACGAAGGCTCCGACGGCCGTGTCATCGAAGTGACACCGGCGCATGAGATCGTCTGGGAATGGATTTCCCCTTATTACAGCCACAATGCAAAAGGGCCCAAAAGCAACATGATTTACAGGGCCTACCGTTATCCCTACAGCTACGTCCCTATGGAGCCGAAACCACAGGAGATCCCCATCCCCCGCATCGACAACAGCACCTACCGCGTTCCCGGGGCAGGCGCCTTCGGAGCGAAAAAAGTAGTTGATGTTCCCGGCACCCTGCCGTATTATGAAGATGTGGCTCTGTGTGTCGCTACTGACGACGAAGAGGATGTAACAAAACGGGAAAAGGTATTTTCCGTGGATAAGGACTTCTTCCTTCCTGTAACCCATGCAAACTGGGATACGGATGTGCTGAAGGTAAAGGGTATGCCGGTGCTGGTGCTGTTCGGCGCCGAACGCTGCACTCACTGCAAGGCTTTGCACCCTGTCCTTGAGGAGGCCCTGAAAGAAGAATACGCCGGTAAATATGCGGTGCGCTATGTGGATGTGGATGCCAATCCGGATCTGACGCAGGCCTGTCATATCGGCGGAATCCCGGTGGTTGCCGTCTACAGGGACGGCGCTGAGGCCGTCCGTTTCAACGGTGAAAAGGATTACGACGATCTGTGCGATATTCTGGATAAATACGTATAATTATACTGTTTTCATACATCCGCTGTTTCATAAAGCCATAAGAAGGAGCTGCTCATGCAGTTCTTTCTTATGGCCTTTTTTGAGGTGGACATTATATGCATAACATCAGCTTTTTACAAAATGAGAACCTGCCCTCTTTTGCCCAGTTCTGCATCAGCGACAGCCGATATGAGGATTTGCGTACCCATTTTACAAAAAAAACTTACCGGGCCGGGGAATGTGTACAGTCGGAGGGAGATACCATCACCCACTTCGGCATTGTGGTATCCGGAATACTGAAAGCGGTCAGCTACTCCAGGGACGGCGAAGAGCTGTGCAACGCCTATTTTGAGGAAGAGGATGTTTTCCCGGAATTCCTGTATCTTACAGGCAACCGGCATTATACTTACCTGCTGTACGTGGAGAAAAGGGCGGAGGTACTGTGGATTCCCATTTTTCTTCTGGAGGAAATGCTGTCTGCGGATGCCGGACTGGTAAGCGCGCTTTTATGCTATGTCTCCCAGCGGGGGCTGAAAAACCAGCTGTATTTAAACTGCCTGAATTACCAGACCGTCCGGGAGCGCATTGCTTACTGGATCATGGGCGTCCGGAAAATAGAAGCCAGACAGGAGCAGGAGGTTCATATGCCCCGCTCCCAGCGGATTTTCGCCAATATGCTCCATGTCAACCGTTCTTCCCTGAACCAGGAACTAAAACAGATGGAACGGGAAGGCTATTTCCGGCTGGATAAGGAAAGATTGCTCCATGTGGAGGGGGAACGGCTGAAGGAGCTGCTCTGATCAGGCAGCTATGTCAGGCAATTCCTATTAAAAACGGTCCTCACCTGAAAATACTGCTAACAGGCTCCCCCTGGGCGGTTTTCCACTCAGCACTGTTTTCTATAATGTAAGCCATCATGCACCGGAGACAATAATCCACACAGCCAGGTTTTATGAGGAAGTTAATAACAGGGGAAGTTAACCTTCCCTTGACACCTGCCGGAAATGGTGTTAGCATAACTTCGGATCAAAGTGCTGTACCATTGCTTTGGCCGGAAAAAAGGACAGATATAAATGTACAGGAAAACAAAAAGGGCTGCGGCCCACAAAATCCACAAATAAACAGACATGATCGGCGGCAGGCTTCCTGCCGTTTTTTTATTGGGAATTTTACTGTGGTAGAGTGAAAAAGGAGTAATGAAATGCAGAAAAAATGGATGAATGCGGCGGAAAAGCTGGGTATGATTATCTTCGGCAACCTTCTGTATGCACTGGCGGTGACACTTTTTATCATGCCGAACCACCTGATTACAGGAGGAACTACCGGACTGGCGCTGTTCTTTTACCGAACGGCCGGGATTCCCGTCAGCGCCTTTGTATCGGTGTTCAATATCACTATGTTCCTGCTCGGCGCGTGGGTGCTTGGAAAACAGTTTGCACTGACTACGGTGCTCAATACCGTAATCTATCCCCTCCTTTTAGGGCTGCTGGAGGGCGCCGGCATAACGGGCTTTGTGACTGAGGAACGGCTGGTGGCGGTCCTCTATGCCGGGCTTCTCATCGGCGCCGGAATCGGTGTGGTTATGCGGGCGGGAGCCTCCACGGGAGGGATGGATATTCCAGCGCTGATACTGAAAAAGAAGAAAAATATCAATGTTTCGGCTGTCATTTATCTGTGCGACTGCATTATCCTGGCGCTCCAGATGTCCGCCTCCGACGCAGGATCCATCCTGTACGGTATCCTTTTGATCGCTGTTTACACCCTGGTGCTAGACAAGGTTCTGATGCTGGGCGGGGCCAGAATGCAGGTCAAAATCGTCAGCCGGGAACACGACGCCATCAACCGGCTGCTGGCAGAAAAAATTGACTGCGGAACTTCGCTGCTTCACATGGAAACCGGTTTTCTGCATCAGGAACAGAATATGGTGCTGGCCGTGATCTCAAACCGTGATCTGCCTAAAGTGAACCAGCTGGTTCTGGAGGTGGATCCGGAGGCTTTTATGATTGTCAGCCAAATCAATGAAGTGCGGGGAAGGGGCTTTACCCTGAGCAAGCTCTACCGCAAGGATACCCAGAACAAATAAACAGGGAATTTTCCGGCGCAATGAAATGCCCGTGGATTCAGTAACTTCTTAGGCGCGGTAAAACCGGCCTACTGCATATCGGGATCGTACAAAGAGTTGGCGGACATCCGGCTGTACGTCTGCACCAGATTGATCTGGCTTTCCGGAGAACCGTATCTCTTTGCCAGGGTCTGGGAATCAATCCGGTTTATGCCGGTTTTAAGCTGGCCGCCAGATGGCTGTACGCCTCTTCTGCGGCTTGGGCCCATCGCGGTTTATTACATCCTCCTGAGCATGATATGCGGGGTGTTAATCGGCAGAGGCAAAGAGGCAAATCGTTTTGCTTCATAGTTCCTCGTTTTTTCTGAAAATTTCATTTTTATCTGCGTCCGTCAACAGCTTTTCCGTGATAAAAGCAATCGCGGCCACCACAAGGATATTCAGTCCAAACCGCACAAGGGTAAAACGCCAGCCAAAAGAGGAAATTTCGAACAACAGCAACGGTATACGGATACTTGAACTGGCGCACAGGAACAGAATCACATTAGAAACCCTGCTTCCCTTTTTGAGTAAAACGCCTGCCACAGGCAAAAGCGCATACAGAGGAACGGCCGTCACCATCCCTGACAGCAACGCGGTAAGCGCCCCTCTGAAGCCGGACCTTACTCCCATAATTTTTACCATGGAATCCCTCTCGATCCAGACGTCCATCAGTCCGATACAGATAAAAATGGGAGTGAGCATGAACAGGAAGTTCAAAAAGTTTTTGCCGGTGAAACGCAGGACGGATATTTCCCTCTGCGGCTGCCAAACCAGTATGATTATATTAATGACGGCCACCACAGAGTGCAGCCAATTCTTTTTCAGCAGTTTTTTCATGTCAGCAGTGCTCCAATAAGAAAGGCTGCGGCAAAAGAAAATAAAAATGCAAGCGCATTACGAAGCACCGCGGCCTTTTTTCCCAGATATTTGATTTCCATCGGCAGAGTCACAAACCCAACCATGGTGAGCGTGGAAATAAAAACCGCTGTCTGTGTGACCCCTGCACCGTTTTGCAGCAGCCTGGCGGCGACAGGGAAGGCCACCAAGACTGGCACCAGCGTAACCGCGCCAAGCAATGCTGCGGTCAGCATACCGCGAAAGCCGCTTTGTGCGCCTATGACGTATTGAATTGTTTCAGGTGAAACTGCCGCCACCAAAAGCCCTGCCAGAAAAAGAATCGAAATAAATTGCGGCAGCACATTGATAAACATTTTCCAGGCTCTTTTGAGGGATAGCATGGTTTTATTCCTGTCTTTTACATAAGATATGGCAAGCAAAACAGCTGTCACGCCGTACAGGGAATAAGTAAATAAATTGTCCATTTTTATCCTTTTTCTCCCCCAATTGCTTTTTTTAACCGCGGAATCAGGAAGAACGCGAATGTCCCGCCTGTCAAAGCTGTGATAAGCTGCGGAATTGAAAACATATTTGAAATGACCGCCGCCTGTTTTTCCGGCAGGCCTAAAAATACAGGTATGGCAATGCGTACGATTCCCACATACAATACCAGAAATTTGACAAATGCAGCGGTGAACAGCGCAGCCAGACGGGCTTTATACTTTTTTCCGCCTATGCTGCGGTTTCCTATGAAATGCCAAAGCACCACAAGCGCTGCATTTCCCGCCGCAATAAACGGAATCAGACTCCAAAGCGGCCCAATCCCGAAAAGCCGTGCAACCACCGGTGAAACTGCCGCGACGCACAGCCCCGATGAAAGGCCGCAGGTCATTACTGAAATGATAAGCAGCAGGTTAACGATTGAACCGGTAATCAGGGAATTATTCAACGGCATCAAAGCCGCCTGCAATACGACCAGCAAAGCGATTAAAACCGCCGTACGCGTAATCCGGAGTATTCTGTTTTTCTGTTCCATATTTTTCACCTTTTCCTTGTTTGTTTGTAATTACTATACTATAATTCAGTCAAATCACCTGTTGCGCCCGCAACAAATGAAGAAGAAGGAAGAGGTAAAGCAGTGAATGAATATTTGGAAGATTTAGCGCAGATGAACTTATTTTCCGGTATTGAGCCGGGAGAAATAGCGGAGCTTCTCAACTGCCTTCAGGCAAGGCGGGTCCAATATGCCAGCGGTGAAATGATCCTGGAGGAAGGCAGCCTGGTCCGCAAGTTCGGCATTATTTTATCCGGGCACGCCCGCTCCATAAAATGGGACACCTCAGGCCGGGTAATTATACTGACCCTGCTTGAAAAGGGGAGCGAAATCGGTGTACTTCTGGCTGCACAGCCGGAAAAGGAAAGCCCTGTTTCCATACAGGCGCAGGACGATGTTTCCGTGCTGATGATCCCGTATGACCGTGTCCTTGCCCCTTGTATAAAGGCATGTCCAAAGCATGACAGGCTGTTGAGAAATTACATTTCCATCGTCGCCCAAAAGGGACTTGTTCTACATGAACGTATTGACTGTCTTCTGAAGTCCACAGTCCGCGAAAAAATTCTGACCTATCTATTGCGCATTTCACATGAACAAAAAAGTACCTCCTTTCAAATTCCGCTCAACCGGAATGCGATGTCCGAATATCTCAATATTGAACGCAGCGCACTTTCCAGGGAGTTGTCTAATATGAAACGGGATGGACTGATCGATTATCATCTGAACAATTTCAGGCTGAAATACAATAATTAATTTTTATAATTGTTCTTGTAAATAATTTTAAATTAAACTATTCTGGTTTCAGGAGGGTAAAAGGATGGATGATTTATGGTACCAGATGATATTTAAAAGAAAGTCGTTTCATATTTTTAAGGACAGGCAGACCATATCGGATATAGAGTTAAGAAATATTGAAGAAAATATTAAAAATTTTAAGTCATTGGATGAAGGTATAAAAACTGCTTTCCAGATTGTGCCCGCAGGGGAAACGTCCTGTAAGCGTGGAGAGGAGTATTGTATCCTGCTTTACAGTGAAAAGAAAGGGGATTATCTCCGCAATATCGGTTATATCGGGGAGCAGCTTGATTTATACCTGGCCTCTCTTAACATCGGCGCCCTGTGGTTTGGGATCGGCAAAGCGGATGCCGGGAATTACAACGGGCTGGATTTTGTTATTATGATAGCAATTGCCAGAGTGGAGGAAAGCAAATTCCGGAAGGATATGTTTAAGAGCAAAAGGAAACCCCTGGAACAGATATGGGAAGGAAACTGCTATCAGGAGATTGGTAATATTGTAAGATTTGCGCCAAGCGCCTGCAATACGCAGCCCTGGAAGGTTGTGGCAGAGGAAAACAAACTGACCGTATACCGGTATAAGCAGCCGGGAAAGCGGGGAATTATGCCTGCCGCCAAGGTGGCGTATTATAACAGGATTGATATGGGGATTTTCCTGTTGTTTCTTGAACTATGCCTGGCGCATGAGGGGCTCAGATTTGAAAGGGCTCTTTTTGCTGATGCAGATGATGACAGTGCGGAAATGACGTTGGCTGCGGTATATCTTATAGGATGACAGAGGTATATCGCAGCCGCCCCGCTCATTCTCTATTAACGGCTGTTACCTGGTTATTGCCCAAATGCACCTTCCAAAACAGGGAAATTGTATTTTCCATTCTCCCTGCTAATCCAGATGGTATACTTCTTCCATATTTGCCCACCACTCTCCATCTTTGCGTTCTTCCAATGGTTCCTGCAATGGTTTTACAACCTCCCACCACTCCTGTGTCTTGGGATCTTCAGACATTTTTTTCATATCTCCTTCATAATCTTCACCCACATATTCATAATAAGCAAATAAATAGTTTCCTTTGCTGAATATTGAATAATTTTGTATATTACATTCGCGAAGCATTTTATTCACTTCAGGCCATGCATTGGCATGATAATACTTATATTCTTCCAGCTTATCCTGCTTTATTCGGATTATTTCTCCATGTCTTTCCATCCAATCCCGCTCCTTCATGTATATATTTTTACTGCCTCGTCAAACAAGGCTTTTATATTTTCCGGCGGCACATCTTCCTGCAGCCCTTCATGGCTGGGCGATATAATCAAACCTGTGGGGAACAAAGTTCTTAGCTCCCGAACTTTTGCCGCTACCATTTCAGGAGTGCCCTTCGGTAAAAGTTCTTGCGTATCCACACCGCCGCAGAAAGATATTTTCCCTTCAAATTTCTTTTTTAAATTTTCAGGCTCCATCCCGGCCGCCAGTGCCTGGATGGGATGGATTGCATCTGCACCAGCCTCAATGAGAAGTGGGATTGCCTCCTCAATGGAGCCGCAGGAATGGTATATCACTTTTACCCCATAACTATGCGCAAGATCTATCAGCTTTTTTGCACCCGGTATTACAAACTCTGACACCAAAGCCGGGCTTATCATCAGCCCTCTCTGGCTCCCCATATCATCTCCTATAAGAAGTGCATGGACCTTTCCGTTAACAGACTCCAGGAAAATGGTCATGGCCTTCATGTAAAATTCTACAATCCGATCATCCACATAATGGACCATTTCAGGTTCCGTAAGCATGTTTACCAGACAGTTCTGCATTCCAAATGCCGCACAGACATCCTGAAAATGGCTGGCCCACAGCATTCCCATAACAGCCTTGTCCCCGGGTGCCTCCTCCACTATCCTCCGGCATTCTTCCTTACTAATATACAGTTCCGGATCCGGCCACTGAAAATCCGTTTTTTTTACATCCTCCAAATCTTCACATTCGGCAAAACATCCGTCTGCAGTCAGTGTCCTGTGCTCTATGTCAACATTACTTCCCTTTCTGTACCAGTCAAAGGCTGCATATATTGCCGAGCACTTGGGCGAATGGTAAGGAACTTCCACTGCATAAATATCATCTTTGCACACTCTTTTTACTTGATTTATATTTTCTGCTCTATAGAATTCACACAGTCTCAAAGCCTCCTGCGGCGTAGGATCTCCGAGCCAGCAGGCAGGCCTGTCCGTATGTTTTCTCTCTATTGTTGCCAGAAATCGCTCTATACTGTTCATCCGCTCCTCCCTTGCAAAACAAAATGTATCCTCCTGATTTCCTTCCTCTTATAATAAGATACTTTTCCAGTTTTATTCTGACCTCCGGCGGCCGTTTTCTATTACTTCAGCCTGTACTGTTCCTTCTGAAAGCCTGCATTCTACTATTCTTCTTCCAGGCAGGAACAGTCGGAACCGTACATCTACTTTTTTATCCCAGGCAGGAAGTAATTCGTACACCTCCCCCTTTATCTGAAGAAGCATCTCCTGAAGTCCAATCATAGCGCTGCCTCCCCAGTTATGGTCCGGTGTCCAATCATGCCCCGGACCCCAAAAGGCAGGAAAGCGCCTTCCTGAATCTCCAAATTTAAATTCAAGTATCCGCATAGCCTCTTCAACCATATTCAGCCTGGCCGCAAATATTCCATTTTGATGCCAGCTTACCAGCAATCTCTGTTCACCTTCAATAGACGGACTGTTATAGGTATTTCTGCCGATTTCCTTTTCTTCCTCACTAAGTCCCCGGATGCTATATGGAAATACAGGATAAAGCTGCGGTATTTCACAATTAAAAGGAACCGGATTATACTCTTGTGCAGGAAGAAATACCGTCTTCCCTTCTTCCTTCCCTATCGGCAGCGACGGACATATTCTCCTCCACTCTTTGTATTCCTCTGTATCTGTCCCATGTTTTTCCCCATATCGGATCAATGCATCCAGCAGATCTTTGAGCCCTGCTGCAACATCCATTGGATTAGCAGCGCCATATGCTTCCCCATCCGCGCTGTAAGGATCCCCCTTATAGGTTTCCAGCGCTGTTGAAGGAAATACCCATAGCTTACCTTCTTCATCCCTTCCATAATGCACAAAATAGAAACGTATAACACTGTCTATGAATTCCAGATAGTCTGTTATATCCTCTCCCGAATAATCGGCATACTCCAATATCATCAACGCAAATTCCAGTGCAGAGGAATAATGCATTCGTACCCAGGAATTATCATCCTCACCATCCGGTACTTCCCGTCTCCTGTTCCATTTGTACTCGGCGCATACAGAGGTTCCAAAACAGCTCAGCTGTTCCGGGAAGTAAGCCCCCTCTTCTCCCCAATATAATTTTGCACGGGTTTTTCCTGCTTCCAGAATATTGTTGTAAAAATCAAACTGCGGCTTCATTGCCTCAAAATCTCCCGTTTTCAGCATTGGCCAATATACCAGCCTTTGATTTTGTGCTGTGAAATCAGAGCCTGACCAATTTCTGTAATCCGGCGTAAAGCATTCATAAAAAGTAAACAGCCCTCCGTTAAACTTTGTCGGCCAGCTGCCATAATAATTACATCCCAGCATATAACGGAATAATTGATAGTTCCGGCCAATTTTCCAGTATTTCGATCCGGGATTCTTTTCATCAATAATGATAAAACTTTTATGGAAATATTTTTTCCACCAATCCTGATTCTGAACCAGACTTATCCCTGCCTTGTTTTTCTTTATTGCCTTTTCTTCCCAGGCCTCCCAATTTTCATACCGGCCAGTCTCCAATGACACAACAACTTCCGTCCGGTCTATATCACCGGAACCATAGTGGTATTCCATCTGATCCGTATTTTCACAAACTCCTTCTTCTTTCCCCATGAAATATAAATCCGCACAGTTTATGTATCCGCCCATAATCCTGTTTTCCAGCCAGTTCGGGAATGCATCCCGTACGGATTCCAGATGCTGCTGGCTGACAGCCCGCTCATAGACCAGCCTGTCATTCCTGTTTTCATGCCAAAATAAAAGGGAGCGTTCTCCTGCCTCAATCCCGTCCGCATAGGTTATAACCTGTTCCTCCAGGGCATTTTCCCGCTGCGTTGCCAGATTTCTGCACTGGCCTCTTTCTTCCGGCAACACCGGTCTGTCACGGTAACGCCAGCAGTCATAAGACAGTCTTAGTCTCTGTTTTTTCTCCGTTTGAAAATTAATATGCAGGTTTGCATTAGATACATCTTCCCACAGAAGAAAGCGTATCTCATTATCTTGTTCACCCGCAGTGATTTGGATCTGTCCTTTCTCAAGTTCAAGCTCCTGTTTAAAATTAACAGACAGTTTTTCTTTCTCCTCCAGCCACAATCTCATCCTTCCCAGCTTCAACATAGTGCCATTTTCATCAAATGTTCCGCTCTGGGACATGTAAATGCACAGTTCATTGTCCTTTACCCATACATTGCATCCTGCATCATGCCCTCCCAGCGGCATGCTTTCCGAGGAATCCAGACTTTGTGTGTTCCATATAATATTATAGTCTTCCATTCTTATACCTCCTGCCCTGCATAACGTGGATTGACTGCGTTCTTGCATCAACCCATGATTAATTTAAAAGGAATTTTCAATCCTTTACTCCATACCTTCATAATAACATGAGGGAAGCAGAAACAAATCTGCTTCCCTCATTATACTGTTATTTTTCAGCTTCTGCTATTATCTCAGCATATTGCTTTTTTAATTCCGGATAACTCTTGTTCCCGTATTCTTCCAATATACCCATTCCAATGTCCTCTGCCTGCTGGAGCATCTCATTAAACGCAGCTTCACAGGCTTCCTCGGAATCAGCCATAAAAATATTTGTCTGCTGGTTCTTTACCATTTCATCCAATTTTGCATTAATATTAGCTTCTTCAGAATCCGTTTCAAACCTTATCATTCCAATAACAGGATTTCTTACCACATGTGCAGTCAAATTCATTTTATCAGTTGCTGTCTGAGAACCGGCATTCACTTCTGCTATGCTTGTTACAATTGCATTATGCACCAGCCATCCCCAGTATTTCAATCCCCTGGGTTTGAGAAGTGAATCTGCTCCCTGAAAATCATAATTGAAAACAGGATATCCCTCACTGTCAAGTGAATAATCCTCTCCTTCAATTCCCCACATTAAAAGCTTCATCCCTTCTTCTCCATAAGCATATGCAAGAAGTCTGTATGCTGCCTCTACATTTTCACAGGAACGGGTAATATACAATCCGCGTCCGCCGCATCCGGTATCATATGAGGCGCAATCATCACTAAGTTCATCCGTTACCAAAGTAAGTCTGAAAGAATCTCCATTTGCTGCAATAGAAGAACTGTATATATCTGCATGGGCATCATAGCTAAAGTTAGCAAATGCCCCTCCACTTACACATAGTTCTTTGGTTTCATCCTCTGACTGATATGCAAAATTTTCTGCGGTAAGATATCCTTTTCTATACCACTCATTTACTTTTTTGTAAAAGTCCAAAAGCTTTTCCTGCCGAAGCCACCATTTCAAAGTCCCATCTTCAGCTTCATAGTAACCGCCGTTCTTTAATCCCATTTGCTGCATCAGCCAGTTAAATTTATGAATACAGCTAAAAGCACATACGGTTATATCAGGATAAGCCTGCTGAACCTTTTCGAATGCAGTATCCAAGTCATCTAATGTCTCAAATTTCAGTCCTAATTCTTCTGCAATATCTTCCCGGTACATGAAACCCGGTCCTTCAGAAAGAATCTTATCATATTTTTTATACTCATATTCCGGAGAAAAACCACACCCAATTGTATAGTAATGTCCATCTGGAGCCTTATTAACAAACTGGTATGCCGGGTCAACCTCAAACGGTATCTCCGGATATTCTTCATGCAATTCATCCAATGGATAGCATACCTGGGAGTCTGCCAGATATTGGTACCTATAAGAACATATGATGTCCGGCATATCTCCTGAGGCCACCATAAGCGCAAGCTGATTGTCATCTGCGGCTCTGGTAACTTCCACTTTAACCCCCAGACGTCTTTCGAATTCTTCCGGTACCGCACCTTCCCATTTATCATACGGCCACCATGTTTCATCGACAAACAATGTTAATGTAGGAATATTTTCCTCCGCTTTTTCCTGTACCTCTCCTGATGCCTGACTTTCTGAACTTTCTGCAGATGCTGTTCCCTGTGCTTTTTCTGTTCCTCCGCATGCAGTTAATGAAAATGCCATTGCCAGAGAAAGCACTATTGCTGTTGCCCTCCTAAACTTCATACTACCTTCCTCCTTGTTTGTTTTTATTTTTATTCTTTTACAGCTCCAATCATCATTCCCTGCACAAAATATTTCTGCAGAAATGGATATACACACATTATCGGCAACATAGATACAGCCATCGCCGTAGCCTGTACCGTAAATTGTGTACTTGTGTTTGCCTGGGACATCTGTCCTGCTGCTTCCGTATTTACAGAAGAAGCCAGCGCCTGATTGATCGTAGTCATTACTTTATATGAAAGTGTATGTAAATTACTGTCTCTCACGTAATATGCAGCATCCAGCCAGCTATTCCATTGTCCTACTGCAGCAAATAATGATAAAGTTGCAAGAAATGGTTTTGATACTGGTAAAACGACCTTTGTTAAAACTTTAAATTCACTTGCACCGTCAATTTTTGCCGCTTCTATCATGGATTCGGGAATAGAGCCAAAAAAATTGATTCCGGTCATAACAAAAAAGGCATTTACCATACCAGGAATGACATAAACCCAAAATGTATTTAAAAGTCCAAGGCTTCGAAGCAACACATAATAAGGAATCAATCCTCCGGAAAAATACATAGTAAACACTACAAGAAAGCGATAACCTTTCTTAAACATCAGATTATTCCTGGATAAAGCATAACTGAACATACTTGTAAATCCGGTACAAAACAACGTGCCAACTACAGTCCTCAACACTGACAGGAAAAAGGCATTTCTCCAGTCTGCATCTGAAATAAATAATTTATAATTATTCAATGTAAATTTCCTTGGCCACAGATATACTCCTCCTTTCATTAAATCAAGTCCGTCGTTGAAGGAACATATCAATGTGTAATAAAACGGGTATAACGTAACAATACCAATAAAAGCCAGAAGTATATAAACAACTGCATTTACCACCATGTCTTCATTTATTTTTTTCTTCAATCCAATTCACCTCCCCTTAAAACAAACCTTCCCCTGAAACCTTTTTGGCTACATGGTTACTGATTACTACAAGAATAATTGAAATGAGAGATTGGGTCAGATCAACCGCTGTAGCATAAGAAAAACGTCCCTGTGCCATTCCCATTTTAAACGCATACGTCTGGATAATTTCTGACGTAGCATTATTCACCGTATTTCCCATTAAAAAGGACTGTTCAAAGTTAGAGCCTACCATTCCGCCGCCCAAAAAACTTCCTATTGATAATATGAGTACTGTTACAATAGAACCTTTAATGCCCGGCAGCGTAATATACCAGATTCTTTTCAACCTGCCCGCACCGTCAATACTTGCCGCTTCATAAAGCGTACTGTCTATTCCGGAAATAGCTGCCAGAAAGATAATGGCCCACCAACCGGAACTTTTCCAAATGGATAGAACCACTGTCATTCCCCAAAAATAGTCAGGATCTGTTAAAAAAGGAATCCCTTTAGATATAATACCGGCATTTACAAGCAATTGATTAATTACCCCGCTGTTTTGTGCAAACAGCGCACTGCTGATACCGTACACAAGTACCCATGAAATAAAATTAGGAAGATAGCTTACTGTCTGGACTGCCTTTTTAAAGAATTTATTATGGCACTCCGAAATCAATATTGCTAAAAAAATGGGAACCGGAAATGCAAATACCATTTTTAAAGTACTGATTACTATTGTATTTCTCAAAAGTTCACTAAAGCGATAATCTGTAAAAAATTCAACGAAATACTTTAACCCCACCCAATCACTTGTGAATATTCCCCCGACGCCAGAAGTCAGTTTATACGATTTAAATGCCAGAATAATTCCAAACATAGGAATTACAGAAAAAATCAATAAATACATGACGCCAGCTAATGCAAATATCTGCAGCTCTATCTGCCTGCTGAAACATTTTGCCGCTTTTTTTACCGATTGTCTTTTTTTCATTTCTGCCTGTCTCCTCCCTGTTTATTCCATCCTTTTCTTTTTTAGCACAGTCATATTGTAGCATTTAACTATCCATTCAAATATCACACATTTTTTAGGCGGCAGTTTATATCTTGCATTAACAATCGTATTCTCTATAAAAACTCCATATATTTGTGAAACTTTTTTATATATTTCAGGGAAAATAAATCTTAATATAAGGAAAATACAAAATTTGTACACAAATCCAAAAAATTTACATAATCGATTTTTATCATGGATATTGTTTTTTATCTTTAATTTATAGATAATAACTATAAGCTTCCCCAAAGAAAGGATGAACTATCTTGTTTTTTAATATTACCAAGCTGCAAAACCGTTTCTTCCTATGTTATCTTTTTGCTGTCTTTATTCCTATTATGCTGTTAAGCAGCATGATCTATTACTATCACAGTAATCAAAGGGCAAAAGATTATATCACGGAGAAAAAGAATTCATTAATTATTGAACAGAATTATCTGGAAAGCCAGCTTGACAGTTCCTCCAACTATTTTAATCAGCTAAAATCTAATTATGAACTGCAGTCACTGCTGAAGGAATTTTATACTACCGAAAGAGAAATCGTTTACGCCTATAACAGCCAGATCTACTCCCTGATCAGCAGTATTTTTTTATATGATTCCAATATCAGCGGCATCACCCTATACACACAGAATACCAATGCCGCAAATATCCTGAATTATTTTGAACCCATGTCAGCCTGTCCTGTGTATGAAGATTTCCAGGCGGAACTGATTGACGGTTTCTGGAAAGCAGAGGAAGAAAAGGACGGCGCCGGCTTTTCCTTTTATATCGGCTTTTCCAATCCGCCGTCGGCGGCCTTTCCCGGTATTGTAAAGCTGAGTTACAACCATAATATTTTCAGCTCCTGCGAAGCGGACAGCCCGGAGTCTTCCGTTTACGTATTCCTGAACGGCCGCCCCATCTACCGGAGCAATGACGCGCCGGAAGCATCTGCGTGCCTGGAAGCCCATGAGCAGCAGCTCCTTGCCCAGACGCAGGCCGATGCCCCTCAGGTCATCCTGGACGGGAAAAGCCGCAGCATCATCAGCGCGATTTCTTTGGATAACGGCATTTTCCACGTAATAAGGGTGACGCCGGAAACAGGAAATATTTTTTCCTATCAGCCGTTTTTGCTCAGCCTGGCCATATCGGTTCTGATTCTTGGCAGCGCCAGCATTATTATCTTCTGCCTCATATTCAAACCGCTGAAAAACATTGTAAGGCTTTCCGAACATATGAACCGTCAGAACAGCCACACCCTTTCCCTTTATCCCGGGAAAATTTCCAGGGATGAAACCGGGGATCTGATTCTTTCCTTCAACCGGATGTCCGAGAGGATCAATGAGCTGTCCGAAAGCCTGCTGAATAATGAAATACAGTTAAAAAATGCACAGATAGAGGCCCTGCAGAACCAGCTCAATCCCCACTTCTTTTATGGCACGCTGGAAAGCATCCGCATGATAGCGGAAGCCAATCATCAGGAACTGATATCCGATATCGCATATTCCTTCGGCAACCTGATGCGTTATTCCCTTTCCAGGGAGTATCTGGTCCCGGTGTCCAGGGAAATAGAAATGACGCGGCAGTATGTTTCCATCCAGGAAAAAAGGCTGGTAAACCGTTTCGAAATCAGCTGGGATATCTGCGAATTGGACGACAAATGGCGCTGTCCCAAATTTGCCCTTTTTAATATGGTGGAAAATGTATTTTCCCATAATGTGAGCAAATGCAGAAGCTTTATTCAGGCCGCCGTAATCCTGAAAAAAGACGGGGATGATCTTATCATCACAGTCAAAAATACCGGCCCCGGCATCCCTCCGGAAAGGCTCGCCCATCTTCGCTACCTGCTGGAGCATCCCAGGGAACGGGATACCATGACGAGTGAAAATAACGGCCGCGGTATTTTTAATATCAACGACCGTCTCAGGCTGTTTTACGGCGGGGACTACCGACTGGACATCGATAGTGAGGAAAATGTCCTTACGGTATGCAGCGTGCGAATCTGTAAACATTATAATGGTTTTTAGGAAAATTCAGGCGCGGCACCTGCGCGCGGACAGGAGCGGAAATGCTGAAGCTATTGCTGGTTGATGATGAATATATTGTTTTAAAAGGTCTGGAAATCGTTCTGCGTGATCAGAAAGAGGTGTCACTTGAAATCAGAACCGCAATCGATGCGGTGGACGCCTATGAAAAGGCGGAGGGCTGGACGCCGGATGTTATTATCGCTGATATTAATATGCCCGAGATTGACGGTCTTACCATGCTGGAACGTCTTTCTGTTACGATTCCTTTATGCAGGTTTATCATTGTCAGCGGATATGAGGAAAATGAATATCTGAAACGTGCGCTGAAGCTTCATGTGGATGATTATCTTCTGAAGCCGGTGGATAAGCTTTATTTAATCCGGCGTCTCAAGCAAATAGACGAGGAAAAAAAGGCCCGCATTAAAAATACCCTGATGAAGTGCAGGCTGATGCTGTTTCGGGGTCATTTTTTCCATGATTCCGAATTTTCCGGACAGGAAACAGAGGAATTTCTCTATCTTCCTTATTTTTCACTGTTTGTTGCAGGGCTATCCCCTTCCGGGGCCAGGGAAGCTAAGAGCCGCCTGGCCGGCTATTTTGAACAGATATTCGTTTTTTCCCAGAATAACTGGAGTATCTTCCTCCTTAATTATTCCGTGAAGCTACAGACGGAGGATATCCGGGTGATCCTGGCCCATGTGCTGGACGGCAACATCTCCGGCATTGCCGATACGGAGCAGAATGGGGAAAAGCAGGCATTTCTTGAACAGATTGCCTTCCATTATCAGAATGCGTTGTGCGATATGCTTTTGTCAATTCTTCCGGTATCCGAGGCTGCGAAAGCGCGCGCTGCCGAAAAAATTGCAGCGCATACCCTCGCCAGTGCCGTCAGGGTCATCACCTTTGAATTAAGCGCGACGGCCTATGTAAATGAAATTTATGCTGCGGCAGAAGCTCCGGAAGATAATTTCCTGATGGTATTTACGGAAACCCTGTCCGCCTATATCATGATTGCCGATATCAATTTACCCGCCGCCTCCATACAGAAGCTTTACCAGACGCATGTAAAAGCGGTTGTCAACGAAAGGACGCTTGCCGCCTTTCTGGAAAAATCCCAGAACCTGGGGAACGATCTCCTCACTCCTGCGGAACAGGAGGCCTATTCCTCCAAAGTGGATACTGCAAGAACCTATATTGCCGAACATTATCAGGAGGATATCGCCCTGGAACAGGTTGCTGAATTTGTATCCGTGAATCCCAGCTATCTGAGCTATATTTTCAAAAAAGAGACCGGGATCACCTTTCTTCAGTATCTGACAAACGTGCGTATGCAGAAAGCCTGTCAGCTGATGACTGCGGATCCTGGCCTCTCTTTGGAGGAAATCGCCATAAGATGCGGTTATCATTCCGCCTCTTATTTTCATAAAATATTCCGCGGGAAATTCGGCGTAAGTCCGCGGCAGTGGCTGCAAAACGCAAATATCTGTAACGACTGATTTTCAGAATAATCAATGTATCTATACAGCAGGTAACGGAAAGACCCCGAATTAATTCTGATTCGGGGTCTGAAAAGCCTTACTTTCCGTTATGGGAACCATTATTTCAATTCTGGTGTCCTTTTCTTCTTCACTGTAAATTGACAGGCCATATTCCTCGCCATAGTAAATACGGATCCTGTCATTTACATTTTTCAGTCCGTAACCCTTAGAATCTTTTTTCATAACTTCTTCATCCACTTTTCTTCCAAAGCCCGGGCCATTGTCGGCAACCGCCAGAATAAGGGATTCATCGCGCACTTTCGCCGTGATGGACAGCCTGCCTCTTCCTTCTCTTTTCTTATCAATACCGTGTTCCAGCGCATTCTCAATCAGCGGTTGGAGCACATTGCATATAACTTCACAGGGACGGCATTCTTCCTCGATATCATATTCCACATCGAATCCGTTGCTGTGCAGGGCCAGCTGTATGCTGATATAGCTTTTGGCATTCAGCAGTTCCTCTTCCACTGTGGTAACGGCCCTTCCGCTGTTGAGGGCCGTGCGGTAAAAACTGGAGATATCCCTGCTGATTTTTGCAATCTCCTTTTCTCCGGCCTTCAGTGCGCTCCAGTTAATAAAGGAAAGGGTATTATAAAGAAAATGAGGATTCAGCTGGGCCTGCAGCATTTTGAATTCCGCTTCCTTCTGTATAATCTGACTGCGGTAAACCTCGTTTACCAGTACATTCAGTTTTCTTGTCATGGCTCCGAACGCGTTGGTCAGCTGTCCGACTTCATCCTGCGCTTCTGTGCCCACCTCCATGGTAAAATCCCCTTCTTCCACGCGATGGATGCTCTTTTGCAGATTCTGCAGCGGCCCCAGCAGCCACCGGCACAGAATTCCGCTCATCATCAGACACAGGATGGCTGCCAGAATCAGATGCAGGAAGGTCGCCCGCAGGATGCCGGGATCATGTACCTCCAGATTTTTCACCGGGACAAAACAGAAGGATTTCCATTTGGTTTCCGGGATTTCATTTACAAACAGATAATAGGAAGTTCCCTGCAATTTGATCTGGTCAAAGGTTTCCGCGGTTTCATAACCGGTGAATTCTTCCGTACCGGCGCTGGCATAAACAGGCTCCCCCTCCGCATCGGAAAGCACAAGTCCGGCTCCGTCTTTCAGCATCAGCCCCAGAGTGTCCGACACCCGGAATTCAATATAGAGGACGTTGGTCAGATTCTTTCCTCCGGGAGGGTACTGGCACGTTACGGCCAGCTTATTATCCTTTATCTGATACGCCATAGGCAGCCTGCCGTTTTCCGCCTGGTAATCCTGCAGTTCTTCTAACGGGTACAGATATTTGGAATGTCCCTTCAGGGTTTCATTATCTGTATAGATCTTAACCACCAGGATGTTGGAATGAGAACTTACTATACTGTCTATAGTCGGCTCCAGCGTATTTTCAAACATCAGATACTGATCAAAATATCCGATTCCTTCCGTGTTCAGGCACTGCATAATCTGCGTATTATAAAGCAGGCTGGACAGCACGGTCTGATATTGTATCAGAAGGTTATTCAGCATGGTATTGGCCTGCCAGATCTGTTCCTTAATGCTCTGCTTTTCCTCATACAGCAGATTGGCCTTAGCCTGATGATAGGAATAGATCCCCAGCGGAACCAGCGTTATGCTTGATGTCAGAAAAAATGCGGCAAACATTTTATGGGAAAATTTTGCATCCCGGATCGCTTTTGTGCATCTTGACCAAATCCCCATCCTTATCCCTCCAGTCCCCTGCGGCAGAACCATCTATACGGAATGTTCCCTGTACTGCGCCGGAGATTCCCCTACATTATTTTTAAATGCTATATTAAAATAGGAATAATTCTGATACCCCACCTTTGCGGCAATATCAGAAATCCTCATATTTCCTGAACGCAGAAGCTCTTTGGCTTTATCCAGGCGTATCATGGTGATATATTTAATCAGGCTCACTCCCACTTCCTTTTTAAACAGGTAGCTCAGATAGGAAGGGGATAAATACACCTCTTCCGCAATGGACTGCAGGCTGATATCCTCCTGATACCTCTTTTCCACGATTTCCATCACCGATCGAATCACACGTTTCTGCTCAGAGCTGCTCTTATTTTCAGAAACCGCCGAAGGAATCAGCTTTCCGGCAAGGCTGAGCATAAAATTATGGATGCCTGAAAGGGAATTTTCGGAAAACAGCTGATCCAGATAATCCTTAAACGCGTTCCCGTCTCCCGCCGGTGCCTCTTTTTCTCCTGCCTTTTCCAGAAGCTTTTTCAGCAGATTCGCATACAGGTATTTTACATAAATCTGAGAGTCACTGATGTGGGAACGCAGTTCTTCCCTGAGCAGGACCAGATTTTCACTGATATAAGCAAGGCTGCCGTTATCGATTCCATGGCAGATTTCTTTCACAATCCTTCCGATAATCAGTTCTGCTTTTCCGGATTCTCCCACGCCTTCCCGAGCATAAAAGATTTGATTTCCATCCACAAAAAAATGAAACCTGAGCATTTCCTCCATTTTGTGGAATTCCTCCGGCAAATCCTCCAGCCTTACCCCGCAGCCGCCAAGGATAACACAGGCCTGCAGGATACCGCACTGCGCTAAATACTCTGTAATCCCTGCCTCCTCCTTTTTCTCCGAAGGCCTGTGCTTTCGCAGGAGAAGGAAAATTCCCTCGCTTACAGTTATGCACCTGGCCTCCTCTCCATAACGCGCTTCCAGCCCGTCAAAAAAATCGGCAATCGCCGTTTCCTTTTCCTCCTGCAGATCGAAAAGCTGGGGGCTGCATGTTTCCCATGTATGAAAAAGCTGCTCCAGTTCTTCAGGCGCCGGTCCCTTCCGGGTAAGGAAGCTGTTTATCCCGTCCGCTCCGCCGCCTTCCCAATACCGTTTTAATTTGCTCTCCTCTTCCATCGCAGACTCCACCACTTCCGTCAGCACCTTCTGGAATTCATCCGGATCCACGGGCTTGAGAAAATAATGCAGGACTCTGTTTTCCAAGGCGGTTTTGGCATAATTGAAATCCGCAAAGGCGCTGAAAATAACGATTTTCAGGCTTCTGAATTTCTGGTTTGCAAGAACAAGTAGTTCCAGCCCATCCATAAAGGGCATTTTGATATCGGTAAAAAGGATATCAATGTCATTTTCTTCCAGGCACCGCATCGCCTCTTCCCCATTTTCCGCCATATAAATCCGGAATTCATAAGGGCTTTGCCCCAGCAGAAAGCTGATTCCTTCTCTTTCAATGAATTCGTCATCTGCAATTAAAACCGAAAGCATCTTAGCTCCTTTCTGTATACGGCCGCCCGGCCTATTTATTCCTTCACCGATCCCAAAGTAATGCCGGTGACAAAATATTTCTGCAGGAAAGGATAAATTACCAGTATCGGCACAAGGGCAATCATAATTTTTGCCGCATTCAACGTCTTATTCGATGACTGCATAATATTTTCCAGCTGCTTGGGATCTGTAATATTCGTGGTATCCGTAGGGATTACCAGCTGCTGGATATAGGTCATCATCGGTACTTTGGACGGCGTATTAATATAAATCATGCCGTCAAAAAATGCATTCCACTGATTCACAATACTGAAAAGCGTAATTGTGGCCAGGCAGGGAAGGGATATGGGCAGGAATATTTTAAACAGGATATCAACGTGGGAAGCGCCGTCCATGATGGCTGCTTCTTCCATTCCCGGACTGATATTCCTGAAATAATTCATCAATAGAATTACATTGTAAATGGGAACCGCCCCCGGAAGCACCAGCGACCAGAAGGAATCAATCAGCCCCAGACGGCTGACCGTCAGATACAAAGGAATCAGTCCTGCGGAAAACATCATGCAGAATACCAGGATCCACATATATACATTTCGGCCTTTAAACAGCTTTGGGGATTTGGAAAGAGGATACGCCATCAGCACCGTCAAAATAAAATTCAGACCTCCTCCTACTATAACACGAAGTACGGATACTCCAAAAGCTGTAAAAAATCCAGTATCCTTTAAAAGCATTTTGTAGGAAGCAAAGGTAAATCCCTTTGGCAGCAAAAAAACTTCCCCGGCCGCCGCCCTGGATTTATTGCTGAAGGAAAGGGACATTGTGTTCAAAAACGGGATCAGACATGTAAGGCTCACCGCGATTACAATAATTACTATTATGTAATGGACCAGTTTTTCTCCGGGTCTTTCTTTGATTTTCATACCTGTTATCACCTTTCTTTTCATTTTCAGAAGATTCGGTAGTTGGCAAACTTTTCAGCGAGCTTATAGGAAATGATAATCAGTACGAAACTGATGACCGACTTCATCATCCCCACAGCCGTTGCAAGGCTGAACTGCGCATTTTCCAGGCCCATTCGATAGACATAGGTATCAATAATATCTCCGGTCCGGTACACCAGCGGATTATACAGGTTAAAAATCTGATCAAAGCCCGCGTTGAGAACATTTCCCAGACTCAGCGTGCCCACCAGCACAATGGTGCTCACTATGGAAGGCAGGGTAATATACCACAGCTGTTTGGATTTTGTGGCCCCGTCAATTGCACTGGCTTCATAAAGCGTGGGATCAATCCCCGCCAGGGCCGCCAGAAAAATAATACTGTTGTAGCCAAAGCCTTTCCACACATCTGAAAGAACTACAATCGGCCGGAACCAGGTATTGCTTCCCATAAAAATAATCGGCTCTATCCCTATGGAAGACAGCAGTGTATTAATAATTCCGGATTTTGAAAAAATATCCGCAATAATACTTCCCAGGATAACCCAGGAAATAAAGTTGGGCAGATATACAATTGTCTGCAGCGTCCTTTTTAAAAGCTTGCATCTGACGGCATTGAGCATCAGTGCGAATACCAGCGGCACCAGCAGGTTCAGCAGCATTTTGGATACTGCAATCACCAGGGTATTTACAAAAATCTGCCTGCTGTCAGGAAGCTGGAACATGAATTTAAAATTATCCAGTCCCACCCATTTGGAACCAAGAAGCCCCTTGGCCGGAAGGAAATTCTGGAACGCCATCATCAGGCCGCCCAAAGGTATTATATTAAAAATCAGTATAAAAATCATGCCGGGAGCCATCATTGCATGAAAAGTGATATTTGCTTTCCTGTTTTTCAATCTGTTCCTCCTTGTTTTGCGAAGCAAAATGCGAGCTCTCTGCGAGCAGAGGATTTTCCTCCTTGTTTTGCGGAGCAAAATGTGAGCAGAGAATTTTCCTCCTTATAACAGCCAGACACCTGTTTTGCAGGCATCTGGCTGTTTTTTCACCAGCTATCTTCAGCCCTGATTTTTTACAATTTCAGTAGCCTCTTCCATAATCTGATCTCCGCCCAGCGCTTTCCACTGCGTTACGAATTCATCAAAATAGTCCAGATCCTTTTCTCCTGTAATGATCGCCAGGAGCGCTTCATTTTCCATTTTTTCAAGGGAGGTCCATCTTGCCACCATGGAATCTGTCATGGCAAAAAATACGCAATTGTCCGCCACCTTGACATTCTCCCTGCTGGCCACCTCATAGCCGCCGGTACGGGCCATAAAGCCTGACCACTGATCCCTGTTTCCCACAGGATCCTCTCTGTATTTCAGCCTCGCTTCATACACAGGAACCATGATATCGCTCAGGATGCTGGGATCTTTCTTTTCCTCCGCTTCATTCAGCGCTGCATATTCCTTTGGCATATAATCCTGTTCAGAAAACTGGAGGCTTAACGGAATGATGGTTTTGCCGTCTGCGGGAGTCCCTCTGTAAGGATAAGCATAATCTTCCGGCAGATCCTTGATAGGCTGCAGCCACTCGCTGAGATGACTCTGCAGTTTCATCAGCGCTTCCGGGTGCGGGAAGTCTTTGCGCACAACTGCCCAGCGTGTGTGGATTTCCTGCTGATAGGTCTTAAATTCGCCGTTTGCATCCAGCGGGCACAGGTACGGCTGCCAGTCCGCCTCGGGATCATTATTTACGCTGTCCTGAAGAGTGTAAGCCGCCCACCAGGGTCCGAACATGATACCGCATTTTCCTGCCGCCAGAGGCGCATTGATATCGTTAGGGTTCCTAACTGCAAATTCCTCGTCAATCAGCTTATCCGCATACATCTGGCGGAGTGTTTTCAGCGCTTCCTTGGTTTCCGGCGCGATGGTGCCGTAAGTAACATTTCCGTTTTCATCCTTCAGCCACTGGCGGGGATAAGAATTATAATAGCCGAAAATGGGATCCATGGAATGATTGGAATTATAAATGCCTGCCACTCTCTGGTCGCAGAGGATACCGATGGTATCATTCTCTCCATTTCCATCAGGGTCGTTATTTTTAAAGGCTTCCGCGATTTCCAGGAGCTCTTCTAAGGAGCTTGGCTCTTTCAGATTCAGCTTATCCAGCCAGTCCTTGCGGATCCAGGTAAATGCATAGGAATAACCGGGAACATAATTGGAAATGGCCATCAGCTTTCCGTCAAAGGTACAGGTTTCAAATTTTCTGTCCCCATAAGTATCGAGAACCTCTTTGTTGTAAGGGCTCATTCCGTTTTCATATGCTTCGTCCAGCTCTGCCACCAGGCCTGATTCCACAAGCTGGGACAACAGGATCTGGTTGGGAACCATCATGATATCGGGCATCTGGCCGGAGGTAATGGCAAGGCTGACCTTCTGGGAAAGAGCTGCGTCATCCACCGCCATCCACTCCACCTTCACATCCATATTCCAGCGTTCCTTATATAGACGGGTAAACTCGTTGTCTTCCAGCGTATCTCCGTCAGGCAGATTTAAATCCTGGGGATTTCCCAGTCCGCCTACAGTCACGGTAAGCGTTTCTTCGTAAGGATCATCCCATCCTTGGGGAACCGGGATTCCATCAGAAGGAAGATTCTGTGCGCTTTCCCCGCTCCCGGTTCCTGTCTGGTTTTCCGCAGCCGCGGTATTTCCTGTGCTTCCCGTCTGCTCCTGTTGTCCGCAGCCGACGAGGGATATTGCCATTGACAGTGTCAGCAACACTGCTACAAGCTTCTTTTTCATGATACTACCTCCGCTTTTTTATGTTACGATCCATCCGGGTGGTCTTTGTATTTTTATAATAAGCAGAATCTGCATCCCGGACAAGATTAGGTTTTTACGATCTGTTTTTGTTTTTTATGATCTGTATGCAGATTTTTCAGGATCCACTGACTGTGATCTGTGCAATAGAACAGGGCGGAAGCATGAATTTCAGGCCGCTGTCAGTGAACGCTGCACCCTGCAACTCACGCGGCTTCACCTGCTGCGCCGCTTCAAAGGTATTATGCGCCGCACAGTCCGCCTGCAGCAGCCTTCCTTTTATTGTAGTGCCGTAAAAGCCCAGCAGATAACAGTCAATCTGCTCAGACTGCTCCAAAGATAAATTGCTGATCGTCAGGGTGAGTACACCGTTTTTCATGGATGCCGTATGGGACATGTTGAGAATCCGGCTTTCTTCGTCTCCGATTTCTTCTGTTTCCAGCCAGCTGTCAAGCAACTGGGCATCCTGATGCTCTTTATAAAGTGCAAATGTGTGGTAGGTGGGCGTCAGAAGCATCCTGTCGCCTTCTGTCAGGATAATGGAATGAATTACATTTACCATCTGCGCCAGGTTGGCCATCACCACCCGGTCCGCGTGCCTGTTGAAAATATCCAGCTGCACTGCAGCCAGCAGCGCATCCCGCATGGTTCCCTGCTGGTAAAGGAAAGCAGGATGGGTTCCCGGCTCTACCTCATACCAGGCTCCCCATTCATCCACCACCAGGCCTATCTCATGCCTGGGATCGTACCGGCTCATGATTTCACAATGCTTTTCTATCAGCTCTTCCATCCTCCGCGCCCGGACAAATCCTCTGTAATAATCGGATACATCAAATTCCGTAGCTCTTTTCTTATGGTCCCAGGTGTTGGGCTGGGTGTAGTAATGAAGCGATATGCCGTCCATGAGACGTCTTTCCCCGCAAAACGCCGCGGTCTTCATAACGCCCTCCGTCCAGTTGTAATCGGCCACATCCGCTCCGCCTGCAATACAATAAAGCCGGTTGTCCCCGTAATTACGGCAGAAGGTGCGGTAACGGCGGAAGGCCTGGCCATATTGTTCAGGTGTCATATTCCCGCCGCAGCCCCAGTTTTCGTTGCCCACTCCCCAGTATTTTACCTTCCAGGGCTGCGGATGGCCGTTTTTCGCCCGCAGCTCTGACATGGGCGAGGAGCCGCCGCAGGTCAGATATTCCACCCAGTCGCTCATTTCTTCCACCGTGCCGGAGCCTACATTTCCACAGATATACGGTTCACAGCCCACCTGCTCACACAGTTCCATAAACTCATGGGTACCGAAGGAATTGTCCTCTACCGTGCTTCCCCAATTGGCATTTACAATTTTCTTTCTGCCCTCTTTCGGTCCAATCCCATCCTTCCAATGATAATAATCCGCAAAACAGCCGCCCGGCCACCGCAGCACCGGCACCTGTATGTCACGCAGCGCCCTGACGACATCACACCTGAGGCCGTTCACATTTTCAACCGTGGAATCCTCCCCTACATAAATGCCTTCATAAATACCTCTTCCAATATGTTCGGAAAATTGTCCGTACAAATCCTTGTTAATTTTAAACTTCTTGTTCCATGCATTGATTACAAGCTTTGCCATGCCTTTTCTCCTTTCGCTTTTCCCTGACCGCGGAAAATTAATTCTATTCTAAGAACAGAAGGCGTTTTCATCAATTCAAAATTGTTACGTTTTTATTTGGTTTTTTACGGACTTTTCAGGGAGAAAAAAAGTTCTGCGGCTGCCCGTTCAGGCAATTGCAGAACTTTCTTCTTTTTTTCTATGGGAAAATGCTGTGCCTGATAAAGCTTCCCTCCGCGCTTTCCGGGGAAACCTCCATCTGCAGCGGCAGTTGTCACAGGGGACATGGTTTCCAGACTTATTTGGCATTTTCATTATATCATATCCGTTCCGCCAATATGGGCCTACGATGGAATTTAGCGCCTGGATTTCTGCGGTGAGCCAGAAGCCTTGATGTGCAGATACCATGTCGTCTACACCGGCATGATACCACCCTTTCAGGTAAGTTTATACAAAACAATACATTGACAAATATCAATATGATGCATATAATAAAAACGAGCCCAAAAAGAAGGGAGCGCAGACTATGACGGAAAATGAAAAAAACGCAAGGATTTTCAAAGCTTTTTGCGATGCAAACCGATGGAAAATTTTAGGCCTGCTGCAAAGCGGAGAAAAGTGTGCGTGCAAATTACTGGAAGAACTTAATATCGGACAGCCAACGTTGTCCCATCATATGAAAATATTATGCGATGCAGAAATAGTTGTAGGGCGCAAAGAGGGAAAATGGACGTACTATTCCTTCAATCCGGAAGGAATTGAGCGTGCAAAGGAATTGCTGAATCAAATTACAACGGTAACAGACAGTATCCCGCGTAGCTGCAATGAATGATAAGCCGCCAGGAATAAGGCGGCTTAAATAACAGTCATTATATCGATAGATTGCAATATATAAATAGAATGGAGGGATTTCCTGCAAATGTTAAAAATTTTCTGGGTCTTTTTTCAAAATCAAGTGTTGGGCATGAAATGGCTGAATAAAGTGATAGGCGGCGGATTATCCGCTGCCGGACTTAACCTTGAAAGCAAAACCGGCGCAAGCATTCAGTTTTTCCTTTATGATACAATTAAAATCACCGTTCTGCTTTGCGTGCTTATTTACTTGATTTCCTATATCCAAAGCTATTTTCCGCCAGAAAGAAGCAAACGGATATTAGGACGTTTTCATGGCGTGGGAGCAAATATTATTGCTGCCCTGCTCGGGACAGTCACACCGTTTTGTTCCTGTTCCTCCATACCGCTTTTCATCGGTTTTACAAGCGCGGGGCTTCCGTTGGGCGTAACCTTTTCTTTTCTGATATCCTCCCCTATGGTTGACCTTGGTTCCCTCGTTCTGCTGATGAGTATCTTCGGAACAAAAATTGCTGTCATTTATGTTCTTGTCGGTTTAGTTATCGCCGTCGCAGGCGGTATCATCATTGAAAAACTGCACATGGAAAAATACGTTGAGCAGTATATCAAAACCGCCGGAAGCGTGGATATAGAAGCTCCGGATTTAACGAAAAGGGATAGGCTGAAATATGCGTGGGAGCAGGTTGCGGCTACTTTTAAAAAAGTATTTCCCTATATTCTTGTTGGCGTGGGCATCGGCGCCTTTATTCATAACTGGATACCGCAGTCCTGGATTGAAACCGCACTGGGCAGCAGCAATCCCTTTTCGGTGATTTTGGCAACACTTGTCGGCATCCCCATGTATGCGGACATTTTTGGCACAATCCCCGTTGCTGAAGCCTTATTTGCCAAAGGCGCGCAGCTTGGTGCAATCTTATCTTTTATGATGGCGGTTACTACATTGTCTCTGCCGTCCCTGATAATGCTGCGAAAGGCGGTAAAACCTAAACTGCTTTCCCTCTTTATCGGTATCTGCACAGGCGGCATTATTCTTGTTGGTTATTTGTTTAACCTGCTCCACTTATTTTTGGTCTGATTGAAAGGAGATTATCATTATGGCACTGTTTGGAAGGAAAAACAAAAAAGAAGGGAACTCCCCTTGCTGCTGCGGCGGTAATTTCAATGCGGAAAGCATGGCGCAGGCGGAACAAGCAAAAACAGAGGGCGCAGACATTAAAATCTTAGGAAGCGGCTGTGCGAAATGCAATCAGCTTGAAGCGGCTGTAAAGGCAGCTTTAGAGCAGCTGAATATGGACGCCTCCATCGATCATATTACCGACTTTACACAGATCGCAGCTTATGGCGTAATGACTACCCCCGCCCTTGTCATTGACGGAAAAGTGGTATCCTATGGAAAGGTACTCAAGGTCGGTGAGGTGATAAAAATTCTGGAAAAAGCCAGGGGATAATTTTACTGAAAATCCATGATGCAAAAATTAAGGGAAGCCGCATAAATCCAGTATTTATGCGGCTTCCCGGTGTTATTGCAACAGAAAATCTCAATCGTTATAAATTATGACCTTTATCGTCTCATTGGGATGCGCCAGCGCCCAGTCAAAGCCTTCCTGAATCCGGCTCAACGGGAACCTGTGGGTTATCATCCTCTCTGAAACTATACGGCCGTCCTTCAGCCAGGCAAGCGCCGTCTCAAAGGCATTGGCATACCGGTTCACTCCCATGTAATCCAGTTCCTTTTCCATCAGCTTTGCCACATCCACAGGAACGATGTTGCTGCCCGGCCACCCCACCTGCACGCATCTGCCGCCGGGGCGGGCCATGGTAAAGAGCAGGGCCGTGGAAGCGTTGTTCCCGGCGGTTTCAAATACAATATCCCCTTTATTTTCAAGCGCAGGGATCTGTTCCGAGGGGATGAAAATTTCATCCGCTCCCAGCTGCTTCGCCCATTCCAGACGTTCCGGAACCTTGTCCACACATACGGCATAGCTGCCGCCGGCTGCTTTAAAGGCCTGCAGAGTCAGAAGCCCGATGGGGCCTGCCCCCACAATGACTCCCACGTCCCCTGGATGGACACGCCCCCGGTTTACCGCCTGTACGGCCACTGCAGCTGGCTCCGCAAGGGCGGCGGCTTCCAGGCTCAGTCCCTGGGGAACCGGAAATACGAAATGCTCCGGCACCACCACATAATCGCAGAAGGTACCGTTCACACCCGGCTCCGACAGGAATCTAACATCCGGACAAAGATTGTAGCGTCCGGTTTTACAATAATGACATTTTCCGCAGGGAATTCCGGGTTCGATTACCACTTGATCCCCTTCTTTGAATTTGCCTGCGCCCTCTCCCAGCGCCTCGATTACGCCGCTTGCCTCATGCCCCGGGATATAAGGATTTGTCACGACAAAATTCCCCAGCCGGCCGCTCTTATAAAAATGCAGATCCGAACCGCATATCCCGTTAGCGGCTATTTTAATAAGAACTTCTCCTGTCCCGGGGGACGGCACGTCTTCCACGCGCAGCTCCAGATGATGATCCGGAGTTAAATAATAACATCGGTTTTCTGACATATGTTTTTCCCCTCCTTTAGCCCATTATATAAAATCCTTCGCTTTTTACAAGAGTTTTTACAGAGATTTCCCTCTCAGACATTCCCTGCCTGGATCACCATTGCCCATAATGAATTTTCTCCGGCTCCCACCGGGAGCGGATTTCTTTTGTTTCTCCCGGCCATCCCAACGCAATTACTGCTGTTGGCTCAATTTTTACCGGAAGGGCAAAGGCCGCCGCAATCTCCCTGCGCCAGTCAGAACCGGCCGCAACGCCGCACCAGACGCCGCCCAGACCAAGACTGTGAATGCAAAGAAGCATGTTCTGCACGGCCGCGGCACAGTCCGCGTATAAAAATTCCTTCATCCCTTCCCTGTTTTTATCTCCGCAGACGATAATTGCACAGGCCGCAGTTTCCAACATCGCCGCGTTGGGATTGCTGCGGGACAGTCCGGTAAGGATCTGTCTCTCCCTCACCACAATAAAATGGCAGGGACGCTTGTTTTTGGCCGAGGGCGCATACATCCCGGCGCACAGAATGGTATCCAGCATTTCCCCTGCGATCGGTTCCGCAGTAAAACTGCGTATGCTCTGCCTTGTCCTGACTGCTGTGAGGATATCCATACCGCAGGGAATTAACGAAGGCTCCGCAGACATTTCCACAGAATTTTCCCCTCCTGTCTCTTTCCCCGCTTCCTCAACGGCCATGGTCACATGGACCTTCATTGTCCCGCCGTCATAGCCCAAGGCCTTCTGCAACGCTTTATCCACCGTCATGGCAAACCTGCCGTTTCCGCGGGCCAGCAGCTTGCACCGGTATTCTATATGATTGATCGTGCCGCTTACATAAAGCGTTCCCTTCGGCCTTTTGAAAACCTCCCTTGGAAAAAAGGGCAGCTCTATCACTGTGAGCCTCCCGCCCTCATCCTTTTTAATATCCGCATCAAATACTTCCATTTTTTTCTCCCACAATAAATTTTACCGCAACGCTCAGCCTCCCACAAAGAAAGCACAAAAATGTCCGGCCAACAGTTACATTGTACCATATTAATCATCAAAAAGTGTCACTGAGATGTCACTTTTATTTGCTATAATAAGCTTACATCGATGTACAGTGAAAACAAAGGCAGTCAAAGCCCCGCTGCTGGCAACAGGCTATCAAACTTGCAGCGCTGCAGGGCAGCGGGATATTGGACTCTCGCGGCAACCGCCAAATATCCATGCAAGCATGGCTGCCTGGCTCGTTGTCCGCGGCAATAAACTTAGAATACGAGGAGCAATCATTATGGAAATTCTTAAATGCGAAGGTGTCAGAAAGCTGTACGGCACCGGAAATAATCAGGTAACGGCCCTGGACCGGATAGATTTGTCCGTGGAGCAGGGAGAATTCGTGGCAATTGTGGGAGCCTCCGGTTCCGGCAAATCCACACTTTTACATATTCTGGGAAGCGTGGATTCTCCCACCGAAGGGAAGGTGCTCGTGGAGGGTACGGATATCTCCTCCATGAACAGAACGCAGGCGGCCATCTTCCGGCGCAGGAAGGTGGGCCTTGTCTATCAGTTTTATAACCTCATCCCCACACTTACCGTACGCAAAAATATTCTCATGCCGCTTCTGTTAGACAAAAGGAAGCCGAATCCGGAATATTTTGACAAGGTGATAACTACGCTTGGGATCGCGGATAAGCTGGATTTTCTGCCAAGCCAGCTTTCCGGCGGCCAACAGCAGCGCGCGGCTATCGCCAGGTCGCTGATTTACCGTCCGGCCCTGCTGCTGGCCGACGAGCCTACCGGTAACCTGGATCAGAAAAATTCCAGGGAAATCATCGATTTGCTGAAGCTTTCCAACCGCAGCCTGAACCAGACCATCCTGCTGATAACCCACGATGAAAAAATCGCCCTGGAAGCAGATCGTATCATCGTAATAGAAGACGGCCGCATCATCAGCGATCAGAAACGGGGGAAATAATATGTGGAAGGACTATTCATCAGGCTTTATCAAGAATAACAAGGCGTCCAGCCTGTCCATCATGGCTGCGGCCCTCATTGCCACCCTGTTCCTGTCTTTTCTGTGCACCCTTTTTTACAACTTCTGGATGGATGAAACGGCGCGCATCATCCTGGAGGATGGGGACTGGGACGGACGGATCACCGGAGAAATCAGCGAACTGCAGCTAAGTACCATAAAAAGCTTTGCCAACGTGGAAAAGGCCGTCATCAACAACGCCCTTTCCGGCGCAAACGGAACCGTTGTGGATATTTATTTTTACAACAGAAGGGTTGCATATCAGGATATGCCCCTGATAGCGGAAAGGCTGGGGCTGGAGGAAAATGCGGTCAGTTATAATACGCTGCTTCTGTCCCAGTATCTGATTCACGATCCCAACGCGAAACAGCCGCCCATGCTGCTGAGCCTTTATCTTGTGGTGCTGGTTTTGGTATCCTTTTCCCTGATTTTAATCATCCACAATTCCTTCGCCGTATCCATGAACGCACGAATCCACCAGTTCGGTATTTTTTCCAGTATCGGCGCCACGCCGGGGCAGATCCGATTCTGCCTGATGCAGGAGGCCGCCGTACTCAGTCTGGTTCCGATTCTGGCCGGCTGGCTGCTTGGAATCGCCCTCAGCTTTGGGGTAATTAAGGCGACGAATCTGCTTGCGTCACAGCTGCCGCAGCGGGACAATATGCTCCTACAATTTTACTATCATCCCGCGATTTTTGCGGTTACCATCCTCGCCTCACTTTTTACGGTGCTCTTTTCCGCCTGGCTGCCGGCGATTAAGCTCAGCCGCATGACGCCCCTTGAGGCCATCCGGAATGCGGGAGGGCTGCAGCTTAAGAAAAAGAAAAAATCCAGGCTGCTGGCGCTGCTGTTCGGCATGGAAGGGGAACTGGCGGGCAATGCGCTGAAGGCACAGAAAAAAGCCCTGCGCACCTCCACCCTTTCCCTGACGCTGTCTTTTTTTGGTTTTTCCATAATGATGAATTTTTTCAGCCTTTCCACGCTCAGCACCCAATACACCTATTTTGAGAGATACCAGAATGTATGGGATATCATGGTGACCTTAAAGGATACAAAAATGGAAGATTTCAAGCTGACGGAAAAGCTGCGGGAAATCCGTGGAATTCAGGACTGCGTTGTATATCAGAAGGCCATGGCAAAGGTCCGCATTCCTGACAGCTGGCAGAGTGACGAGCTGGCCGCACTGGGCGGGCCGGCTGTGCTGGCCGGACAGGCAGCGTCCGGCGCCACTGACGCTGCAGCTGCCAAAGAAGCCGGCGCCTGGCTGGCAGAAGCGCCCATCGTCATACTGGACGATGACGCTTTTAGAGCATACTGCGAAGAAATCGGCATCACGCCACGCCTTGACGGAACCATAATACTGAATCAGATCTGGGACAGCCTGCACAGTAATTTCCGGCACAGAATCTATGTCCCTTATGTAAAGGAAGCGCAGGATACAGTCACCCTGCTGAATGCGAAGCAGGAAAGCGGCCAGGCGGAAATTCCCGTACTCGCCTATACCCAGACCGTTCCCGTATTAAAGGAGGAATATGATAATTATACCCTGGTGCAGTTCATGCCTCTTTCCTTATGGGAAAAAACAGCCGAGCATCTGGACGGCGCCGAAGAAGATACCTATATCCGGATTCTGTCCGAAAACAGAACGGATCCCGCCGGGATGGCTGCCCTGGAGCAGGAGGTAAGCCGGCTTATCAGCCCGGACTACGACATGGTAAGCGAGAACCGGATTCAGGATAAAATCACAAATGATCTGATGATTCAGGGCTATCAGCTGATTCTCGGCGGTTTGTGTGTAATGCTTGCCTTCATCGGCATTGCCAATGTCTTTTCCTATACGCTGGGCTTTCTTCATCAGCGGAAACGGGAATTTGCCCAGTATATGTCCGTAGGTCTGACACCGGGAGGAATCCGGAAAATGTTCTGTATTGAAGCGCTGGTCATCGCCCTTCGGCCGCTTATCATCACACTGCCGCTGACCGCAGCCTTTATTGTATTCGCAGTCAGGGCAAGCTACCTGAATCTTTCAGAATTTCTGCCGGTTGCCCCTGTGGCGCCAATTGCAGTGTTCAGTCTGGCGATTCTTGGTTTTGTAGCACTGGCCTACTATATCGGCGGTAAAAAAATTCTGCGCTGCAGCATGGCGGAAGCGCTGCGTGACGATACGCTGGCATAGAAACCTTTTTAACTGCTATAAATTTATATAAAAAACTGCCGTATTTTGAACTGTTGGACAGTCATAATACGGCAGCATTTTTTTCTCATTCAACTGCTACAGATAACATTTCAGATCTTCACAAAGCTGTTCCTCAATGGATATCAGCTCTTTACAGGTCTTTTTTGCAGAATTTTCAGCGCCTTCATACTGGTTGAGGTATCTGTTCAGGGATTTTATTCCCATATTGCAGCCGTCTGTAATCAGATCCGCCACTGTGGCATCGCTGTTATCCATGCTCAGCTTCACGTTTGTTTTCATCCAGGACATGCCTTTTGCCATTGCGGAGGGTTCCTTTTCTTCCGAATCGAAGCGGTCCAGCATTTCCCAGATCTCATTTTCCAGCTTTTCATGATGCACTTTGCTTTCCTCAAGCAGTTTCTTCATATTGCTGTCGCACACCTTTTCCAGAACCTCGTCTATGGAGGATACTGCCATTTTCGTGCCGGCGTCACATTCACGAAGCAGTTTTACCGTATCTGAATTTTCCATTGTGTACTCCTTTTTATTTTTAGTATTTCAGAAATTGTAAATGCTATGCATGAAATGGATTGGCGCTAAACAGCTGAAAATTTTTATTTTTTCATATAGCCTATGTTTGTTACACTCATAAAGAGGCCGGCATAAACTCCTGTGAGCTATGCCGGCCCCAAATTTCAGATTTACGCAGCTTAATTTAACTTGCTATTTTACGTCTGCCCTCGCCAACGCTTCCTTGTAATACTTGAATTCCGTAAATACCTCGCCCGTATAGGGGTTCTTTTTATTTTTCACGGATTTGTAAATAATGTAGGCAAGCGCTGCCGCATTGGTGAGCAGGGCCAGAGCGCTGATCACAAGCATAGCGGTGGGGTTGGCGTTTACCGCCGTACCGGCGGCGATGCCGTTCATTGTGCCGTCCGCATACTGTACGGGTATGGCCGCCCATTTATATGCTGCGGTACCATCGGGGAAGGTTTCCTGGAAAAGAGGGAACACCTGGGCGAACATGCACCACATGCACAGGGTATTGGCCCGGTTCATAATCCATCCGCCCTTATTCCATAAAAGGGCCGCGATGGTGGGAGCCAGGAGCAGCGCCACGCCGCAGAACCAGGAATGTGTGGGCAGGCAGTTATAGGTATAGGCAAAATTCCAGATATCATAGACCAGGATATAGACCCAAATCATATCCGGCCAGATCATGTCTTTTTTATCCTTGGAGGCGTAAACCGCCCACCATCCGGTCATGCACAGGATATTGAGGATCCCGGCAATTCCGTTCATGATATTATGCCATCCGCCGTACAGCCATACGCTTTCCGACGACATCCACCACGCATTCCAGCCATTGATTGCGGATTCAAAATCACTGGCGACGGCAATCAGGATATTAATAGCCACAATGGCAAATGGGAACGCCTTAAACCAGTGCTTTTTACCGATACCCCAGCCGTACTTAATCATCATAAAGCCGATACAGCCCGCCAGTGAGGCGTAAAGCTTGGCATAATGGAACCAGCCGTTCATATACAGATGTGTCTGGTTATTCAGCGCCCACTGCGCTCCCTGTCCGGCCGCCACGGCAATTACCACAAAATACACGGTCAACGCCGCAGGCAGCACGCCGAACATAAACAGGCCGCCGAATTTACTCCTTCTGGAAAACTCATTCAGCAAAATCAACGCCGCCAGAACCGCCAGCATGGCTATCCACTGATAGACGGCATTACTGCCATAAACATGAAATAACATAATCTCCCCTCCCAAAGAGCGTGCATGAAACTCAGTTTTATCTCACGCTCTTACTCCTTTTAGCCCCGCCTTTTCAGCAGGCCTCGATTTCTTTGATGCTGCACTCATTCCCCGTAAGCAGATAGGTTTCAAAGCTGCCGCAGCCGGGGCACTGCCGTCCGAATTCCACCGTAGGATAGGTCTTCTGGCAGGCCTCGCAGTAGGTTATCGCCGGCAGGATTTCAATTTTCAGATCCGAATCCTTAAAAAGCTCCGATTTTTTCCGGTAATACTTCCAGCAATCTGTCATATAATCCGGGACTATGCCGCTTACCTCCCCGATTTCCAGGGTGACGGAGCCGATTTCTGTCAGGTTGTTTTCCTTTGCCACCTCATCCAGGGTACGGGAAATATGTACGATAATACCCAGTTCATGCATTTTTGCCTACCCCTTCTTTCCCTTGCGTATGATCCGGATTTCGCGCTTGAGCATATAAGGAAGAATCGCCTTCATCTTATCCTCCGCTTTATACATCTTGCTCGCTTCCGGCAAATCCCTGCTTAAATGAATGGCGTCAAATTCGCATTTGGTGGTGCAGACGCCGCAGCCGATGCATTTGTTCGGATCCACCACCGTAGCGCCGCAGCCCAGGCAGCGTCCGGCTTCCGCGCGCACCTGCTCTTCGGTAAAGGTGCTTCGCAAATCCCGGAAATTATTATTCCCATCCGGGCTTTTTCTGCCGGGCACCTGCCGTTTTGCGTTGTCAAAGGTTTCCGGATCCAGCTGCAGATTATCTTTATCCAGTTCACTGAACTGTCTTAAATTCCTCCCTATCGTCAGGCTCTGTCCCGGATGGACAAACCTGTGTATGGAAACGCAGCCTTCCTTTCCCGCAGCGATGGCGTCAATGGCGAATTTTGGTCCGGTATAAACATCCCCACCCACAAAAATATCGGGCTCGGCAGTCTGGTAGGTCACAGGATCCGCCTTCACGGTTCCGTTTCTGTTGAATTCCGCCTTTGTTCCCGCAAGCAGTTCCCCCCATCTGACAGACTGGCCGATGGCTACGAGTACGGCTTCGCATTCCACGGTAAGCAGCTGTTCTTCATCGTAAACCGGATGGAAACGGCCCGATTCGTCAAAAACGGAAACGCATTTTTTAAATACCACACCTGTTACCCTGCCGTTTTCCGTAAGGATTTCCTTCGGGCCCCAGGAATTACAGATACCGATGCCCTCCTGCGCCGCTTCTTCAATCTCATCTCCTGCGGCAGGCATTGTTTCCCGCGTTTCCAGGCAATACATGGAAACAGATGATGCGCCTGCCCGGAGCGCTGTCCTTGCTACATCCACAGCCACATTTCCGCCGCCGATAACAACGGTGCGTCCGGCTATCCTGGTATTTTCCATATCCTGGTTCACACAGCGTAAAAATTCCAGTCCTGTGAGCACACCCTTTGCATCCTCTCCGGGGATGCCTGCCTTCCGGCCGTCCTGGGCGCCTATTGCCACATAGAAGGCCTTGTACCCATCCTGTCTCAGCTTTTGGACAGTGATGTCCCGGCCCACTTCCACGCCGCACCTGAATTCCACTCCCATTTCCCGAAGCACATCGATCTCGGCTTCAATCACATCCTTTTCCAGACGGAAGGAAGGGATGCCATTCATCAGCATGCCGCCGGGCCGTTTTTCCTTTTCAAAAACAGTGACCGGATATCCCATTTTTTTCAGATAAAACGCGGCGGACATTCCAGCAGGGCCTGCACCGATGACAGCTATTTTTTCCTGAAAGGGCTTTCCTGAATAGTTCAGCATGGGAGGAATATAGCGGGTTTTTGCATGAAGCTCCTGCTCTGCGATGAATTTCTTGATTTCATCAATGGCAACGGCCTGATCCACACGGCCTCTGGTACAGGCATCCTCGCAGCGGCGGTTACAGATGGCTCCGTATACGGCGGGGAACGGATTTTCCGTCTTGATAAGCTTCAGCGCGTCCAGATATTTTCCCTGGGAAGCCATTTTGATATAGCCCTGCACCGGGAGATGGGCCGGGCAGGAAGCCTTGCAGGGGGCTGTGCCGGTATCATAGCAGTTAATCTGGTTTTTATCCCGGTAATCCACACTCCATTTATCCCTGCCCCACTTTGTTTCATCCGGCAGCTCCTGTACAGGGTACTCGATTTCCCCGTTTTTCGTACACAGCTTCTGCCCCAGCCTGGCTGCTCCCGAAGGACAGTACTCCACGCACCGTCCGCAGGCCACGCAGTTTTCCTTTGTCACGCTGGCCCGATAGGCGGAACGGGACATGTTGGGGGTATTGAACAGCTGGGAGGTGCGCAGGCCGTTGCAGACGCCTATCGCACAGTTGCAGATGGCAAAAATTTTCTCTTCGCCGTCAATGTTTGTTATCTGGTGGACATAACCGTTGTCCTCCGCCCGCTGGAGGATTTCCATCACTTCATCGTAATCGATATAGCGTCCCTTCCCGGTTTCCACCAGATAATCAGCCATATCCCCCACGCCGATGCACAGATCATCCTCCAGATCGCCTGTCCCTTCTCCCCTCACCCGCTGCTGCCGGCGGCAGGAGCATGCGCCCACCGCATATTTGTCCTTATATTTATTCAGCCAGTAGGAAATATGTTCTATGCTTGCCGATTCCTGGGAGGAGGGAATCGCCTTTTCCACAGGGATAACATGCATGCCGATTCCGGCACCGCCCTGCGGAACCATGGGCGTCACCTTTTCCAGCGGCAGCCTGGCCATCTGCTCAAAGAAATCTGCCAGCTCCGGATGCTCCTCCACCTGCTTTGCATTCATCATCATAAATTCCGCGCAGCCCGGCACAAACATGGGCAGCACATACTGCTTATGATGATCTTCATTCTCCCAGTTGTACTCAATCAGGCCGATGACGCTCATTTCCTGAAGCAGCTCTTCGGTACGCTCCACGCTCTTCTTGCACCGCTTCGCTATCCACTGGGCCGTGGCGGGCACCCTCACCTTCATCGCCAGCGCAACCTCCGCCATCTCGTCCGTTATCACACATGCCAGCCCCCAGTACTCCGGGTCCTCCGTGGTTACCTTCACTCCGATCCTGTCCGTAATCTTCTGACCCAGCTTCAGAATCAGCTCTCTTGCCTCCGCCATAGTTCATCTCCTTTTTCGTTTTTTGGTGATTTTTATTACAAATAAAATATATAGGTACGTTTCTGTCTCTTATACACATCTGACGCTGCCGACGAATAGAGAGGTGTATATCTCGGTGCAGGCTAGTCTATATACAAACAAAAACTGAGATAACAG